>ERZ1292633.1667-Hain-H41-02um-R1-1667-length-23729-cov-30_pt1 | contig 23729 bp, 17 predicted proteins | sample MGYA00564406_ERZ1292633 | MGnify/ENA primary metagenome ERZ1292633 (study PRJEB36523, sample SAMEA6512639) | groundwater metagenome | collected 2019-01-08 | study: AquaDiva: Metagenomics assemblies of 32 groundwater samples | reverse complement strand
TTGAAACTTAAAAAAAGGAGGGTGTTGCCAGGTCTCCTATTGACAACGCTACCAAGAGATTGGGACGATACTTCGGCGGCTGAGTGAGTTTAAAGGAGTAAAGATCACCGAAGGCAAGGCCTGTGTAGACCACATACATCTGTGTTTGTCAATACCGCCGAAGTATTCGGTGTCAACATTCATAGGCTACTTGAAGGGCAAGAGTGCGATGATCGTATTTGAGAAGTATAGCAATCTCAGGAAGAACTTCAAGGGACATAACTGAGAGCACTATGTCAGCACCGTAGGTCTGGATGAGGTAAGAATCAGGAAATATATCCAGGACCAGGAAGAAACTGAGACGATAGAAGACAAGTACGAAAGTGACCTGAGTAACCCCTTTTAGGGGGGCAGGAAACAAGGGCAAATAAAAAAAGCTGAATCGGAGAACGGTTTCTGGAACAGCCAAAGAAACCGTTCAGAGGGAAGGACGGAATAACCCCTTAAGGGGTGCCGGTAATAATGTCCTTTTAGGACTAAGCAAGCCACCAGCTATGTCGGTGGTACTAGGATGACATCCTGGGGCTTGGATATCAAGACTGAGATCTTCTCCAGTTCTTCTGCTGTAAAGCCAAGCGCGCTCAATGGAAGGCCGCCGCTTTGGTAGCAATGAGCCTCATAACTACCTTCTCCCCATACTGAGTAGGAAGGACCGATACCCTGAGGTCTATCTCCTTTCCATAAACCCTCAGTTTTACACGGCCATCCTGGGGGATCCTTTTTTCGGCAATGTCCATCCTTGCCATTATCTTCACCCTGGAGATTATCGACCCCTGAATCCACTTTGGCAGATCCATTACAAATGAACTACCCCGCCGCAAGCGCACGCCAAAATCTGAGGCAAAAACCTGCAAAAGGCCGAAAGGATTGTCCTTAAACTGCCGTACTTCAAATGCACTCTAAATTGACAGTTAAATTCTATCGTGATATTGGTAGTACATGGGCTATCACCTATATGCCCTCCTTTTTTTATGGTTTAGTTTCTCGTCAAAACTATTTTTACCATAAATTAGGAGGGCAACTTGTTTATCCAAGTCTCCTTTTTTCTACACTACCAAAGACTTTTGAATCACTTGGGGTTGTATTCCCCGCCGCTTGCGGCGGGGAAGTTTATTTGCTCAGGTATAATACCCATCCGGATATAAATACCAGGTAAGTTTTCATTGGGCTCGATAGTAGATGTTTAAATCATGGAGGTGCAATGAAGATTCTTAAAGAAAAAGAGTACAAGGTCCCTGGTTTTCTTGTCTCTGCGCTAAGGTGTGGGATAAAGAAGAAGGCTGGCACAAAAGACGTGGCCCTTATATACTCCGAGGTTCCAGCATCGGCTGCTGCGGTATTTACCAAGAATGCAGTAAAGGCCGCACCTGTCATTCTTGATATTGAAAGGATCAAGTCAGGGAAGGGTAGGGCGGTCATAATAAACAGCGGCAATGCCAACGCCTGTACAGGGCATGACGGCCTCAGGAAGGCAAAGGAGACGGCAAAGGGGATCGCAAAGGCGTTGAAGATAAAAGAGGATACGGTGTATGTCTCATCCACCGGGGTCATTGGCGAGCCTCTTCCAGTAGAAAGGATAACCTCTTCCATCCCTGAACTTGTTAAAGGTCTTAGGGCAGATGGGTGGATGGATACCGAAACTGCAATAATGACAACGGATGCGTTTCCGAAGATGGCGGGAGTAAGGCTGGAGATTGGCGGGAAAGAAGTGACTCTTCTTGGCATAGCCAAGGGTGCGGGTATGATACATCCCAACATGGCCACTATGCTTTGCTATATAGCAACCGACTGCGCCATCTCGCCCTCTCTTCTCGATAAGGCTTTGAGAAAGGCCGTTGACCTTTCATTTAACAGCATCACCGTTGACGGAGACACATCCACCAATGATACGGTACTGGTTCTTGCCAACGGTGCCGCAGGAAACAGGCCGCTGTCTTCAAGGTCAAAGGATATGGAGGGTTTCCAGTCTGCCCTTAATCACGTGACTCTCGAACTGGCAAAGATGATTGTCAGGGACGGTGAGGGAGCTACAAAGGTTATTGAAATAAACATCAAGGGCGCCACCAGCGTGGCTGCCGCCAAAAAGGTTGCCAATGCCATAGGGAGGTCAAACCTTGTAAAAACAGCCTTTTTCGGCATGGACCCCAACTGGGGGAGGATTGCCGCTGCCGCAGGATACTCCGGGGTCAAGGTTGCGCCGGAAAAGATGGATATATATTTTAACGACGTTCAGGTAGTAAAAAAAGGCCTCTGTGTTGGAGGGGACTGGGAGACACGTGCAAGGGAGGAAATGAAAGGGGCGGAGGTCAGGGTCACGGTTGATCTGAAACTGGGAAAGGCCGAGGTAACAGTCTGGGCGTCTGACCTCACATATGAATATGTGAAGATCAACGCATCATACAGGAGTTGATGGAAGGGATTGTCTTTGACTAAGGTCGCTGAATATGGTATAAAAAACCAATTGGAAAAGGTATTTAACAGGATTGCATACAGCAAAGAAACCGGGGTTTTGGATAAAATAATATTTTCCCCATTTTATCTCCTGTCAATTCTTTACGGGGCTGCGGTAAGGATCAGGCTGGCCCTCTATTCCTCAGGCTTATTTAAGGCGAGAGAGATTGCTTGCAAGGTTGTATCTGTTGGTAATATAACCGTTGGCGGGACAGGGAAGACGCCTACAGTCGAATTCATTGCCCGCAACTTGAAGGAGAAGGGGCTTAAGGTAGCGATACTCAGCAGGGGATACGGAAGGACAGGTAAGGGTATAGGTGTAGTATCTGACGGGCAGCAGCTTCTCCTTGGGCCGGAGGAGGCAGGTGACGAGCCATATATGCTGGCAAAAAGGCTCAGGACTATCCCTGTACTTGTGGGGGCAGACAGGCATGAGCTGGGTAGATACGCCCTGGAAAGGTTTCCTCTGGATGTCATTATTTTAGACGATGGTTTTCAGCATATAAGATTAAAGAGAGACATTGACATACTCTTAGTTGACGGAGAGAAGGGGTTTGGAAATGCTCATCTGCTCCCGAGAGGACCTCTGAGGGAGCCTCTTTCAGCCATGAAGAGGGCTGATATCTTTTTGATAACAAAGGCCTCTTCTGATACAGGCCGGATAGCTGACAGTATCATGGATAAGCAGCCCGAAGCTGCCCTCTTCAAAAGCAGTTACAGGCCTGAAAGGCTTGTTTCGCTCAGGGATGGCGCAAAATCGGGATTAGATACCATTTCGGGGCACAGGGTGACAGCTCTTTCCGCGATTGCAAACCCGTCATCATTTATAACCCTTTTGTCATCTCTGGGTTGCACTTTGGTCTCTGAGGTTTCTTTCCCTGACCATCACAGTTATACTGCGAAAGACATGGAAGGAATCGAAGAAAAGGCGAGGGTAGCAGGCGCGGAGTTTATAGTTACAACAGAAAAAGACGCAGTGAAAATTGAGTGGTTTAAGGATAAGATGGGGATGCCAATATATTACTTAGAGATAGGCCTGAATATGAATGGCGATGAAGAAAGGTTTATAAATGCAGTCCTTGCCGGGATTCAGGGTTAGATGCCTTTAAAGATGATAAAAAGAAGAATAGCGGTTTTTCTTGACAGGGATGGGACTATAAGTGAGGACGTGGATTACCTCGACAATGCTGATATGCTCAGGCTAATTCCAAGAGCTGCGGAGGCGATAAGGCTTATAAATGAGAGCGGCCTTCTGGCAGTGGTTGTTACAAACCAGTCGGGTTTAGCCAGAGGGTATTTTACGGAGCCTGTTCTGAAAGATGTTCACAACAGGATGGAGTTATTGCTGAAGGCTGAAGGCGCCCATGTTGATAAAATTTATTACTGCCCTCACCACCCGGAGGTTGGGTTGCCGGAGTACTTGCTGGATTGTGAATGCCGCAAGCCCAGGACAGGGATGATAGATGCTGCAGCAAAGGATCTGAATATTGATGTCAGCTGCTCTTATGTAGTCGGGGACAAGATAATTGATATAGAATTGGCTAATAAGGCAGGGGCCAGGGGGATATTGGTCATGACAGGATATGGAAGGGAGGAGCTGAAATTGTTGAACAGCGAGCGTAAGGTATGGCCCGACCATATAGCCGATGACCTGTATGAGGCAGTGAAATGGATATTGAGCGAAGAGGAGGCAGTATGCGGTTAGGATTTAGATCAAGAAATTATTTTGCTTTAACCTTAATATTAATCTCAGTCTTCTTCTTAACCTTAGATGCAAAGGCAGAGCCTACCCCTGTTCTCACTGATGTTCTATGGAAAAGTGAAAGACTTGTCTTTGAGATCTCCTGGTTTAAGATGAAGGGAGGAACAGCCGTTTTAGAGGTTTCCGAAGGCGCCGAGCTTAATGGCAGGAAGGTGCATCAGATCAGTGCAGTTACAAACTCTAATTCATTCGTGGATAAATTTCACAAGGTAAGGGACAGGGTTGATTCCTTTGTATATGCCGACAACCTTTCTTCAGCCGGATTTAAGGTGCACCAGGAAGAGGGAAGCTATAGGCGGGACAAAGAGATATCTTTTGACTACACCAAGGGGACTGCAACTTACACGGTAGGCAAAGAAAGCTCATATTATCCTATCCCATTTTTTGTTCAGGATGCCCTTTCGTCTCTGTATTTTCTCAGGACAAGGGAACTTGTAATCGGGAATCCGGTTATCATCGATGTATTTGAGGATAAAAAACTGTGGCAGGTGGAGGTTCAGGTCCTTGGCAGGGAGCGGATCAGTACCCCGGCAGGGGAGTTTGATACAGTATTAATAAAACCGCTTCTCAAGTTTGAAGGGATCTTCCAGAGGAAGGGTGAACTCTATGTATGGCTTACAGATGACAACAGGAAGATGCCAGTTAGGATGAAGAGCAAGATTAAGATAGGTTCTGTCTTTGCGGATCTGCTGGAATATAAAAACAGTGGTCAGTAGTCAGTAATATCTACCATATGCTGACCACCGGCAACGGATAGCTTAAATAAAGGAGGATGAGCATGGCGATTGATAAAGAACTTCTCGACATCCTTGCATGTCCGAAATGCAAGGGAAATGTAAGGCTGACTGAGAACAGGGACGGTTTGATATGTGATGCTTGCAAGCTCAAATATCCGATAAAGGATGACATTCCGGTGATGCTGACAGATGAGGCGGAAATAAATTAAGTTCCAAGGAATATAATAAATTAGGAATCTAAATGAAGGTGTTGTTTATTAATAGTTTATCTGCAGATTATGTGCAGGATTTGACCTATGCTGGCCTGGTTAAAGTTCTTGGGAAAAATAAAATCCTGGATATGCCTTGGAACAAAAAATATCATATCCCTTATAAAAAATATCCAAAAAATCTTGGGTACATACCTAATAGCCTCATTTCTTCATTGACTTCAAGAACCTCATTTCATTTTGATGCTGTTTTTGTAGGATCGAGCAAGGTTGAGAGTTTTGAAACTTATATAGCTCTTGTTGATAAAATTCCGTCAAATGTGCCTGTCATTTTTATTGATGGTGGAGACCAGCCGGTGATTGGTGGAGACCTCACGGTCTATGAAAGGCCTGAACTTTATCAGGAGGCAGTTAATAAAAGGCCATTTGATTATATGTTTAAGAGAGAATATCTTGTTAATAAAGAATATGGTCCAAATGTATTCCCCTTGCCAATGTCATTCAATTTTGATCATCTGCCAACCTTGCCGAATAATTTCAAGTACGATGTCTCATTTTGGGCTGTGGAGTCTTACCCTATTCGTACCGAGGCCTTAGCCCTTTTGGAAAACAAATTTGACTGCAAGTCAAACGGAACGGGAAGGAATCAAAAATTCAGCAGGTATAAAAGAAAAGGCCCTTATTATCTCAAGGAGTTAGCCAGTTGCAAAATCATACTTAATTTTAGGGGTGGCGGGTGGGATACCCTTAGATATTGGGAAGTACCGGCAGTAGGACGGCTGATGATTACGCAACGACCGGGAATATTGATCCCCAATGATTTTATAGATGGTAAACACGTTATACATTGTAAAGAGGATCTAACAGATTTAATAGATTTATGTGCATATTATTTAAAGAATGAAACAAAGCGAGAAGAAATTGCTCAAAATGGGGCCTTGCATCTCAAGAAATATCATACTGATGTGATGCGAACAAGGTATATTCTGGAGCATATTCATTTATGAACATTAATCCTTATTAGCAAAAAGGATTGTATCGTAAAATTTAAGACCCAATTCATTAATCTGTAAATCAGTGAGAATGACAATATTGTAATGAGGAGATAAATGAAAGTAAGTATTGTTGCAGCTGTTTATAAAGATATCGGAGCACTTAAACTAATAGTTGAGTCTCTTGAGAGGCAAACATACAAAAACTTTGAACTAGTTGTTGCGGAAGACGATAATTTGGGTGGAGTGAAAGAATTTATTAGAACCGTTGATAAGATTGAAATAAAACATGTTTGCCAGGAAGACCTTGGCATACGAAAAGCTCGCGCGCAAAACAATGCGATACTGGAGAGTTCCGGAGATTATATTATCTTTATAGATGGCGATTGTGTTCCTACTTCTACCTTTATCGAAGGGCACGCCTCTTTATCTGAACAAAAACATATTCTTTCGGGAAGGCGTGTTGAGCTTGGCCCTTCTATAAGTTCCAGATTAAGGGATCAATCGCTTAGTCTTCTCACATTAGAGAAAAAGATATTCTGGTATTATCCATTTATTTGGTTAGATGGCGGACACCGTGCGGAAGAGGGTTTTTACTTTAAATCTGACGGCATTATTTATAGGAATATATTAAAAAAGCTAAATCGAAATCTCAATCTGTTGGGCTGCAATTTCTCATGTTATAAAGACGATATTATGGCGATCAACGGATTTGACGAGAGTTATGAAGGGACGGCAATATCTGATGATACCGACTTGCAGTGGCGCTTTACTGCAGATGGTTTGAAATTCAAGTCGTGCAGGAATGTTGCGAACGTATTTCATCTTTACCATACGAGTGAACATAGGAATGTGGATTGTACAGAAGAATTAAAGTTAATGCACCAGCGAAAGGAAAAGGGAATATTTTTCTGCGAAAAGGGTTTGGACATTAAAAAATAGGACATGATAAAATCTGATAAAAGAATAGCCATTCTCTGTTTCTCACCATTTCAAGGTGGAATGGAGATTGATTCAATACGTTTATACAAGAAATTGAAACGCATTTATGATAATAACGTCTGGCTGGTTTGTAAAGACGGTACGTTCATACATGACAGTGCTTCGCATGATGAGGAAATTTCCAACTGCTATTCAATACAGTTTCGTTCTATGTTTAGCTTCTCCTTGATCTTTAAGCTAAGAGATTTTATTAAAAAAAACAATATTAATAATTTAATCTTCTTCGGAACCTCAGAGATCCGCTCCATCTACTTTGCTCTTTTAGGGATGAATGTAAACCTGATTGTTCGCCACGGTACGACGACTGCGAAGCGGCACAAAAAAAAGGATATCTTTCATCGACTCCTTTACTCAAAGGTCTCACATTATGTGAGCATAAGTAAACATATATCCAGCAACATACATGAAATATTCCCTTTGGCTAATAAAGCAAAGATTAATTTAATTTATTCTTCATTGAAATTTCCTGATGTCTCAAAAAGGGCAAGGAAAGAAAAAAATGGGGTTGTAAACATTGTTCATGTGGGTAGACTGACAAAAGGAAAAGGACAGGATGTTGCCATTAGAGTCTGTTCAGTGCTCTATGATAGTAGGATACCCTTCAGGCTGGTTCTTGTTGGTAACGGTGATGTAAAATATAAAGAAATGCTGGAAAAAATGTTAGACTCACTTCCTTACAAAGACTCTGTAGTCTTCCTCGGGCACACTGATGATGTTTTTTCCGTTCTTGGGGCGTCTGAAGTTTTTCTTTTCCCGAGCGCAGGTGAGGGGTTCGGAAATGCGTTGATTGAGGCTCTTTCCTGCGGCCTGGTATGTTTGGTTTACTCGAATACCGTGTTCCCTGAGATTTTTGATATGGGTTTTTATGGTCATGTGATAGAAGATAGCAATGAATATGTGCTCGGCAAAAAGTTGCTATGGGTCTGCGACAACCTTGACAAAGAGATGGATAGGTCAAAAAATAATATGAGCCTTGCGCGGGAGCTTTTTTCAGAGAAAAGGGAGCTTGCTGAATACGATAAGATACTTGTATAGTGTAGAGCCGCGACTTTGTTGTAATTCTCTTCGACAACTATTTCTTTGCCCACAGCAAAGCCGAAAGAAGGGAAAAGCAGCAGAGTTGCGATAATTATCTGCAACATGTGTTTCATATTATTTCCTCGTCATCTCCAGAAAGTTCCTCAATATATCCTTCCCTGACTTTGTCAAGATAGATTCCGGGTGAAACTGGATCCCTTCCAGTATTATTCCTTTCTGACCCATGACCCCTGGCCCCTGACCACTGCCTTTATGCCTTACGGCCATGATCTCCCCTTCCTTTGTCCAGGCCGATATCTCCAGATCTTTGGGGAGTGTATCTTTCTTAATTAGAAGAGAATGGTATCTTGTGGCGTCGAATGGGTTTTCAATACCCTTGAACACTGTCTTTCCGTCATGGAATATGGGTGATGTCTTTCCGTGCATAAGCCTGTCCGCCCTTATGATGTCCCCTCCGAGGGCATATCCAATGGATTGATGTCCAAGACATACCCCTAAGATAGGGGTCTTCCCCATAAAGCGTTTTATAACATCCACAGAAACCCCGGCCTCTTTTGGAGTGCACGGCCCCGGAGAGATGACAATTGTGTCAGGGCGCATCTTTTCTATCTCTTCGATGGTTATCTTATCGTTCCTGTAAACCCTGACATCCTCACCTAACTCACCCAGATACTGCACCAGGTTATAGGTGAAGGAGTCATAGTTGTCTATCATTAACAGCATATAATCCCTGCCTCAGCAAATTATTAATATCGACTTTCTTAAATAAGAATATCAAAGTAGGGGAAGTGTGTCAATTAATTTAACCTGAGGAAAACCTATAATCTCAGCAGTTTCTGAGTGTAAAACGATGATTAAACACAAAGCGTTTGTAAGTGATATTGATTGTTAACTTCAAATATATCTGATGTTGACAATCACGAAGAATAATTATAATCTTTATGCTGGTAACAGTGAGTGTTCCCAGCAGATATCCGACAGTTGTTTTATGAGGAGGACTTTATTGAATAGTGATGAGATATTTAAGACTGCGGAGAGGGTGATTGCCGGTGAAGGGATCAGCTATCAAACTGCATGTGACCTGATAAAACTTAAAGGAGGCAGGATTTATGACCTTTTGGCTGCCGGTAACAGAATAAGGGAACATTTCAAGGGGAATCGTGTGAGTCTCTGTTCAATAGTCAATGCCAAATCCGGCAGATGCCCTGAGGATTGTTCATTCTGCGGCCAGTCGGCCTTCTATAATACTGATGCAACGGAATACGGCCTCATAGAACCGAATGCCATAGCGGAAGCTGCGGAAAAGGCAAGGGGGATGAAGTCCAGGGAGTTCAGTATAGTTACCAGCGGTACAAGGGTTGAGAGCGAAAAGGAGCTGGATCGTCTCTGTCAGGCCCTTCAGAAGATCGGTGAGGGGATGGAGAGGTGTGCGTCCCTTGGGATAATGACGAAAGAGGCCCTCCTTAAACTTAAAGAAGCTGGCCTTGAGAGCTACCATCACAACCTTGAGACTGCCAGATCCTATTTCCCGAATATATGCACCACTCATGATTATGATGATGATGTCAATACGGTGAAGATGGCCACTGAGATGGGATTTAAGACCTGTTGCGGAGGGATATTGGGTCTTGGAGAGACACTGGAGCAGAGGCTTGAACTGGCCTTTACCTTGAAAGATCTTGGCGTGGACTCCATTCCCATGAACTTCCTGAATCCGATAAAGGGGACAAAGATGGAGGGTATGAAGACCGTTCACCCGCTTGAAGGGCTGAAGGCCATTGCAGTTTACAGGTTCATACTCCCCGACAAGAACATAATAGTTTCCGGCGGCCGCGAGATTACTTTCCGCGACCTCCAGAGCATGATATTCATGGCTGGGGCCAATGGGACGCTGATAGGGAACTATCTCCTGACAAAGGGACGTAAGTCCGAAGAGCTTTTGCAGATGATTGAGGATTTAGGGCTGGAAGTTGAAGGATATTAAACGAAAAACTTATTTTTATCCGCAGATTACACAGATTACACAGATTTTAATCTGCGTTAATCTGCGAAATCTGTGGATATAATGTTTTGCGATTTTACTATGAATTTCATATCAGAAGAAATTGATAATCTGAAGGCCTCCGGCCTCTACCGCACTTTACGCACCATCGAAGGCGCGCAGGGGCCGAGGGTTAAAATTGATGGGGAAGAGGCAATCCTCCTCTGCTCAAACAACTATCTCGGACTTGCAGATCATCCAAGGCTCAAAGAGGCTGCTGTGAGGGCCATTGAGAAGTATGGGGTAGGCAGCGGTGCATCGAGACTGGTTTCCGGGACCATGGGACTTCACCTGGGGCTGGAAGAAAGGATAGCCAGGTTCAAGGGGACAGAGGCAGCTCTTGTCTTTAATTCCGGTTATGCCGCCAATGTCAGCATCATCCCTGCTCTTGTCGGACGGGGTGATATTGTGTTTTCCGACAAACTCAACCATGCCAGTATCATGGACGGCTGTGTCCTATCAAGGGCTGAGTTTAAGAGGTATCCGCATAAGGACATGGCGGAGCTTGAAAGGCTGTTAGCAGCCGCCAGTCAGCAATCCGCAGTCGGCAGTGATGTCTCACGCAAACTAATCGTCACCGACTCTGTATTCAGCATGGACGGAGACATTGCCCCGTTACCAGAAATAATTGAACTTGCACAGAGGTATGGCGCCATGGTCATGGTGGATGACGCCCATGCAACAGGTGTCCTGGGGAATACGGGGAAAGGAGGCCTTGAGCATTTCAACCTGAAGTGTGAAGAGAACATTATCCAGATGGGGACCCTGGGAAAGGCGTTGGGGACATTCGGGGCATATATTGCCGGGAGCAGGGAGCTCATTGATTATTTGATTAACAAGGCCAGAGGGTTTATATTCTCTACTTCTCTGCCGCCTTCCGTCCTTGCCTCAACCATGGCTGCGATTGACCTGGTTGAAGATGAGCCCTATCTGAGGCAAGCGCTTTGGGAGAAAACCTGGTATCTTAAGAAAGGATTTGACTCCATGGGGTACGACACAATGGGGAGTGAGACGCCTATAATACCTGTCTTTGTTGGGGACGCTGGAAAGACCATGGAGTTCAGCAGAAGGCTGATGGATGAAGGGATATTTGTCTCAGGGATCAGGCCTCCAACGGTCCCTGAAGGCAGGAGCAGGCTGAGGACTACTGTAATGGCAACTCATACTAACAATGATCTGGATCGGGCCATCGAAGCCTTCTCAAAAGTGGGGAGAGAACTATGTCTTATTTCATGACAAAAAGCGGCATAAGGCTGAGGTACGAAGTAACGGGGGAAGTAAGGCCTGTCCTCCTTCTCCACGGATGGGGGATGTCATCCAGGGTCTGGAGATACCAGGTTGAACATTTATCTAAAAAGTTTAAAACCGTGACACTTGATCTAAGGGGTCACGGTGGGTCCAGCCCATCCGATGACTACAGCTTTGAGGCCCTGGCAGGGGATGTCAAAGAGTTTATCGAGGGCCTGTCCTTAGGGCCTGTCTCTCTTGTCGGCTGGTCTATGGGAGGTTCTGTTGCCATTATGGTGGCAAATAAATTCCCGGAGATAGTCAGCACCCTTGCTTTGGTCAATACAACACCAAAGTTTGTGGCATCCGAAGATTTCCCTCATGGTCAGCCTGAGGCCATGATAAGGCGTTTGGAAAGGCAGATAGACAGGGACCTCAACAAGGCAATGGTTGAATTCTGCTCCTTGATGTTCGAACAGGAGGGAATAACTGAAGAGGTATGGGAGACCGTTGCTCTGAAGGAATGGCCGTCAAAAGAGACGTTAAAGGGATATCTGAGGACTCTGGCAGATACAGATTTAAGAGGGGAGCTGATAAAAATAAGCCACCCGACAATGATAATGCATGGAATGCTCGACAGGATTTCATTCCACGAAGCCGCAGTCTTTATGGCTGATCGGATTAAAATGGTCCGTCTTGAAACACACCACGATGAGGGGCATGCCCCTTTTCTGACCAGGCCTGACTGGTTTAACACGGAACTTGAGGGTTTTCTGAATGAATTTAGAAACTATAATTGATAAGAGCAGGATCAGGCAGGCCTTTTCCCGTCAGGCCCATGTCTATGAAGAAAATGCGCCTATGCAGAAAGAGGTGGCAAAGCAGCTTGTATCTCTTATTTCTTTTCAACTCCGAACTCTGAACTCCGAACTCCGAACTCTTGATATAGGTATTGGAACCGGTTTTGCCAGTAAAGAGTTTTCAAAAAGGTTCCCCATTGCCGGAGTCTTTGGCTGCGATATATCCTATGGAATGCTGAAAGAGGCGGACAAAACCGGTGCAATCCTGACAGAAGCTGATGCAGAGCACCTTCCTTATAAAAGTGACACCTTTGACCTTGCATTTTCAAGCCTTGCCTTCCAGTGGACAAACCTTCGTGATTCCATAAATGAGGCATTCAGGGTTCTCAGGCCCCATGGTAGATTTTATTTTTCCACCTTTGGGGAAAAGACACTGAGAGAGCTTGCTGATTCCTACAGCTCTGCCTTGGGTTTGTTGGATACCGGGAAGGCAGCAGGTACAATGAAATTTGAGTCTTCACAGAGGATCAAGACTGTCATGGAATCCGCCGGATTCAAGGATGTAGAAATTAAAACCGATTTTATAACCGATAGCTACTCCACTCCTGAGGCCCTTTTGCGGTCTCTCAAGGCCATAGGAGCCGGAAACCCTTCAAGGGAGTTTCATCCGTCCAGAACCTTGTTAAATGAGACCTTCAGGGTATACAGGGAAAGATACGGGAATGAAGATGGTGTTTCTGCAACATTTGAAGTAATCTATGTCTGTGGAGTAAAGAGATGAGAGGCAGGGCCTATCTATACTTACGGCCTTCATTTGGGGAATAGCCCCGATATTTGGAAAAGGGGACGACGTAAACTTTTTTGACAGGTTTATAACTGGCATATGGATATAAAGATTGGAAAAACTACCCTTACCCTCATCCTTGGGGATATCACCCTCGAAGAGACCGATGCGATAGTGAACGCAGCCAATTCAATGCTTGCCGGTGGTGGTGGTGTGGATGGAGCTATCCACAGGGCCGGTGGGCCGAGGATATTGGAGGAGTGCCGAAAGATCGGTGGATGCCCGACCGGGAGCGCGGTTATCACAACCGGCGGCAATCTTAAGGCTAAAAATGTCATTCATACCGTTGGGCCGATATACCGGGATGGGAATAGCGGTGAGGGTGACCTGCTCGCATCATCTTACAGGAAATCTCTGGAGATAGCGGTAAAAAACGGGATCAGGAGCATCTCATTCCCCTCAATCAGCACGGGGGCCTATGGTTACCCGATAAAAGAGGCCGCGAAGATTGCATTAAAGACAGTCGCTGAGTTCATTGCTGAACAGGGGAAGCCGGAACTTGTCAGATTCGTCCTCTTTTCCGACATGGATCTTAGGGTATATGAAGAAGCGCTTAGGGATTTAATTAGAATTAAAGGAGAAATATGAACAGTTTCTTTATTACAGGAACCGACACCGGTGTCGGGAAAACAGTTATTGCCGGCGCCTTGGCTGCTGTCCTCAAGAAAAAAGGGATAGACGTCGGGGTGATGAAGCCTGTTGCCACAGGCGGATGGGATGATGCCCGGTTTTTGATTAGAGCGGCTGGAGTTAAGGACAATCTGTTTCTCGTAAACCCGTACTGCCTTGGAACACCTGTAGTTCCCGCAGTTGCTGCTGATATAGAGGGGGTCAAGATAGACATCCGAAAAATAAAGAATGCGTATGAGGAGCTTTCAAAAAGACACGATATCCTTATTGTGGAAGGTGTTGGCGGCCTCCTTGTCCCGATATACAAGAGCTATCTGGTTACGGATCTAATCAATGAACTGAAGTTGCCGGTCATTATTGTTGCAAAGCCGGGGCTTGGCACCATAAACCACACATTGTTGACCATCAGGCAGGCAAAGGTTTCACGAATAAATGTTCTTGGGGTAATCATAAGCAATTTTGATGATGCGAACGCAGGAATTGCCGAAATGACAGCGCCTGAGGTTATTGAACGGATAGGGAAGATACCAGTTTTAGGGATAGTCAGTCATATAGAAGGAGCAGATACTGAAAAAGGTTTTAAGGCATTGGTAAAGGAAGTAGAAGAACGGGTTAATTTTGATTTGATATGGTAGAAAAAAAGGAAATAAAAAGGCTTGAAGAGTGGGACAAGAAGTACATCTGGCACCCTTTTACACAGATGAAGGAGTGGGCTTCCGAGTCCAACCTGATTATCGAGAAAGGGAAAGGCTCTTACCTGTATGACATCCACGGAAACAGATACCTGGACGGTGTTTCATCGCTGTGGGTCACTGTCCACGGACACAGGAAGAGGGAGATCGACAATGCAATAAAGAAGCAGCTTGGGAAGGTTGCCCATTCAACCCTCCTTGGTCTTTCAAACGTCCCTGCTGTAGAGCTGGCTAAGAGGCTGGTGGATATAGCGCCAAAGGCAGGGGTCAGGGGTCAGGGGTCAGGGGTAAAAAACTCAAAACTCAAAACTCAAAACTCAGAACTGACTAAAGTCTTCTACTCTGATTCCGGTTCCACTTCCGTTGAGATAGCGCTGAAGATTGCATTTCAATACTGGCAGAACAAGGGGGTTAAAGATAAGACAAGGTTCCTGACCTTCAAGAACGCATATCACGGCGATACAATAGGCTCGGTGAGCCTCGGAGGGATGGAGCTGTTCCATGATATATACAGGCCCCTTCTGTTTAAGACTATTCAGGTAAATTCACCCTACTGTTTTCGTTGTCATCTGGGTAGGGAATATCCATCATGCAAGGTAGCCTGCATTAAAGAGGTAGAGGATACCCTGAAGAAAAAGCATAACGAGGTGGCTGCCCTTGTCATTGAGCCCTTAGTCCAGGGTGCGGCAGGGATGCTGGTCCAGCCAACCGGTTTCTTGAAGGAATTAAGACTGCTCTGTGATAAATATAAAGTCCTGATGATCGCGGATGAGGTGGCCACAGGGTTTGGAAGGACAGGAAAGATGTTCGCCTGCGAGCATGAAGGCGTTGTCCCGGACATACTGTGCATTGCCAAGGGGATAACCGGCGGATATCTGCCGCTGGCTGCAACGCTGACTACAGAGGAGATACACGATGCCTTCCTGGCTGAATACAATGAGTTTAAGACATTCTTCCACGGCCACACTTACACAGGAAACCCTCTGGCCTGCGTCGCAGCCATTGCAAACCTTGAAATATTTGAATATGAGGAGACTCTTAAAAGGCTCCAGCCGAAGATATCTCTGCTTGAGGAAGGGCTTGAGAAGTTCAACAAACTTTCACATGTCGGTGATATAAGGCAGAAAGGGTTTATGGTAGGAATAGAGATGGTAAAAGAAAAAGAAACCAGAGAGCCCTACCCAGTCGAACTTAGGATGGGACATAGGGTAATGCTTGAGGCAAGAAAGAGAGGGGCCATATTACGCCCTCTTGGAAATGTAATAGTCCTGATGCCGCCCTTGAGCATAAAGGAGGTAGAATTAAAGAGGCTGCTTAAAATAACGTATGAATCTATAAGGGTTGTTACGGAATAGCACCAATTCGCATTCAAACATAGACTTTTAATGCTCAGGTATAATACCAAGTAAGCTTTCATTAGGCTCAATAGTAGATGTTTGAAAGCAACTTGGTATAAACTTTGAATTTTATCGGTAATCACCGGTAAGTCCGAACCCTGCCCAGTATCCCGGGTGCGGGTAATATCCCTTGACTGCTATCTGGGCAAGGCGGATTGATTCGGCAAGGTCGCTGTTTTTGTAGTACCTGTAAAAGCGTTTTACAAGCATGGCTGAGGCAGCATCGTTAACGCGCCATAAGGTAGAAATGATGGATGGAGCTCCAGCATAGATAAAGGCCCGGTTCAGTCCTATAATCTCATCACCTGTCGTCAGTTTCCCAAGACCTGTCTGGCATGCGCTCATCATGATTATGGAGGCCTTCAGGTTAAGGGAGAATACCTCGTTGGCGGTCAGGTTACCGTCATTTGCAGAGTCCCTGGTCAGCTTGAGGCTTGAGAACAAAGGGGTTGAGCTGTCATATATCCCATGCGACGCAAAATGCACACCTTCAAACCTCCCTATATCCTCCCTGACCCTGGTCTCTGTGGCCTCTTTCCTCAGAAGGATCTCAGACCCCTCAAACTCGCGACCTATGCTCCCAGCCTCCCTTTCTGCAAAGGGAAGGTCAAAGGCACTGTCGCCTAAATCCGGGTTTCCTATGACCAGCAATCTCTGTAGGGGCGACCGACCGGTCGCCCCTACGTTCCGATCAGAAATCATCTTCATCACGCTTGCGCTTGGAGAGTAGAAGATTGGATGGGCCTCCATGAGATACTGTTTACCGTCAAACAGTGATGAGAACGATAGATAGTGCAGAACGTCATGAGGTATTATCCCGATGTATTTAGTCCCTGAGATAAGCCTCTCCACAGGCCTTATCAGGAGGTTGTAAAGTTCAACCGATTCCTTTTCAAGAGGCGTGACCTGTTCCATCATCTCCCTGTATCTGACAACCTTTTCTTTGAGGGCATCCCTTGTCACTGGCACTATGGTTGACTCAATCGTTTCACGGCCTATTGTCCATATAACGATACCATCCTTTGTGACCATGTATTCAAGAAGGGTAGTATCATTTGGGATGGTCTTTTGGATATCGAGAAGGGTAGGGGGCTCGACCGTCACAAAGGATGCAAGCTCAGGTGATTCCTCCTTTATCTCTATCAGTAGACCCTCATAATCCTTCCTGGCCTTTATAAGCTCTTCCAGAAGCACTGTATTTCCTCTGGCCCTCTCCTCAAGGCTATCAATCCTTCCCCTCAGGGCCCTTTCCCTGGCCAGGAGCTTCTGGTTTCCAGCGGACTTTAGATTCAACTTCTGGTTTCCAAGCATGTCTATGAAGTTTCTTGACCTCCCCCTCTCAGAATAGTTAAAGGCCTCCTCACTTCTACCCATCCCGAGGAGGAGCATAACCATCTCTTCGTAAAGGTCTGACTTGTTCTCAAGGAAGCCGGTCTTGTATTCATCTACCTTTATCATCCCCCTCATCTTTTCAACAAGGTTGATGGCCTCTTTAAGCTCCCGATAGGCATCGGCAGTTTTCCCTCCTCTGGCATACAGGGACGCCTGGGCCTTGAGAGAGCGCCATGTGACCTCCGGGAGGTTCAGTTCTTTACCTATGCGGTAGGCATCTTTCAAGGCGTTGGATGCCTGTTCTTCTTTCCCTGCCTTCATGTAGAGCGTGCCCAGGGAGTAAAGGGTCATGGCCTCATTGTTCCGCTCGCCTATCTCCCGCGAAAGGGTCAGGGAAGACCGTAAGTTCAGCATTGCATCATCCAGTCTCCCTATCCTCTCATAGCTTATCCCAAGGTTCCTCATGTCATAGGCCATTCCCCATTTTGTCTTCAGCTCCGTGTCGATGGCCAGGGCGTTACGAAAGCTTTCTACTGATTTATCAAGGTTTCCCAGCTCTCTCTGGACAATCCCTATGTTGTTGTATGCAGCGGCTGCATCGAGTTTGTCGCCTGTTTCTGTTGAAATGGACAGAGATTTTGATAAGGCCTCCAGCGCCTTTTCCAGCATGCCGAGGTTCATATAAGTAAGCCCTGCCAGGTTATGGGCCATGGCCTCCTGCTTCCTGTCCTTTAACTCTATGGCGACCTCCAGGGCTATCCTTTGATATTTAAACACCTCCTGATAGTCGCCCGTACGCCAGGCAACGTTTGCCAGATAAAGCGTTCCTCTCGAATATATACCCCTGTCATTTATCTCTTCAGCGATCTTTATCCCCTCCAGATAGTTGGCCTTTGCGGACTCGTACTCCCCTCCCTGCTCATAGACAAGGCCTATGTCCAGAAGGATCCTGGCTCTCTTTTCACTGTTTTCAAGCCCCTTGAATACGGAGAGGGCCTCTTTATACCACTTCATTGACTCGTCAAGACTGCTCAGGCGCAGATAGTATATCCTTCCTATCTCCCATAGGTCGTGTCCGGCCGATGCGCTGTTTCCTGTCTCCCTGTCAATGCCCAGGGCAGCGTTGAATGATTCGAGAGACTCTTTATAACTTCCACCTTTTTCCTGCAAGAGGGCAAGGGTGCGGTATCCTTCGGACAGGCTCTTTTTGTTTCCCTCTTCCGTCCATATCTTCAGGGCCTCTATCAAGGCCCCCTCTGCCTTTTTGTCTTCACCGGCCCTGGAATAAAGGACCCCCAGACTCCTGTATCCTTCAGCCAGCTCTGGTTTGGAGAGCTTCCCTGAGCCGGCCTTTATAAATTGTTCCTGGTAAGAAGCCCCCTTCGCATACTCCCCTGAGTTGGCGCAGGCCTTTGCCAGTGCCTGGTATATGTTCCCCAGGTCTTCTTTTGCCCCTATGGTCCTGAGGAACAGGAGACCTTCTTCAAATCTCCTGATGGCTACCCGCCAGTCACCCTTGGAATAGGCCTCAATGGCTGAGTCCATGATATCAGCCACCTTCCGGGATGCATACTTCCTTTCCTCTTCCAGGTTCATCCCTGTATAGCCATAAAGCGCATAACCTGCCCAAACGCCGGGGCTTATCCCCTTTGCCCTTAGCGCCCTCTGGGCCTTTGCCAGCGCTCCTGAAGCCGATTCCTTCCTGAATGCGCCATAGAACTCCTTCATGAAGAGCTCTTCTGAATCTTTGTCCGATGAAAGTGTTTTTACGAGTACGGAAGGAGAGCCGGAAAGGATTAATGGCTCTAAAGCATTATTCAGGTGGAACAGCCGTCCCGGCTGTTCGATCAGGCGAGACGCCTGACCCACCGATATGTTGCTGATTACTATTAGATTCGGATTTAGTTTCAGCGGAGCCAGTTCCGAAAGGAGAAGCCTCCCATTATTGAATTGGAACGATGACCTGAATGGGGCTGTTTTATTGATAGAAAAGGAGTCTGTTATATGAATCATCCCATAGTTGGATGCCATATCGAGGAACTTTGTCCTGTCGCTCTTTAGCGCCGCAAATATCGGCGTACTGGAACCTATACCCTCAACATAACTATCAGGATAATCCTTTCCCTGGGATATCAGTATATTGACCTTGTTAATGTTCCTCTTCTCATAAGCAGCATTGAGTATGTATGCGCTTGGCAGGTAAGAGAGCTCGAAGGCGTCAACCATAAGCTGATTTTCAATCTTCAGCGCAGCAAAAGGGATAGAAGAGAGGATTTCATCCGGCATGATATAAACCCTTTTTTTGTTGGCCAGTATAGGGGCAATGGGCCTGATGACAAGGGGTGAGAGTTGATCGTTTATCTCCTTTTTGTCCAGGGATGACAACAGCTCTTCTATCCCTTTCCCCAGCTCTTTCTCTGAAACGTTTACGACCTTGCCCTGGATATTATCCGCGTCAATCACCCAGATCAGAAGGCCTATATCCGTAGGCAGATACCTGACGAGGGCCGTCTTATCGTCCAGAAACCATTGGACATCCCTTGCTGAGAGAGGCGCTTCCTCTTTTGGCAGAGAGAACCTTGCCATTGCTGCATCGTGTCTGGTCCTGTTCCAGGCCATCCGTTCAGCGTAAGTAAAGGCGCTGTCAAAATTTCCGTTTGAGAAGAGGAGGTAAATCAGTTCCTTGTAGAGTGTTTCTGTTTGTAGGGGCAACACTTGCGGTTGCCCCAGGGCTGGTGCAAGACCCGCCCCTACCTCCAGCACAGCCACAGCATCCTCAAGGTGTTTCCCCTTGTTCTTTTTGTCAATGTCAGCCAGCAGTGACAGGCAACGCCACTTCAGGTCATTAAAGGGGCCTTTATCCGCAATTTCCATAGACGAATTGAGATGAACTGATGTGTCGTTATCATTGCCAAGATGATAGAGGGATGTGGCGAGGTTAAGCTCCAGGACTGCCTCAAGCCAGAGGTCTTTTTTCTTCCCAAGTGCATTTATCCCTTCCGAGAACTCTGTTGTGGCCTTTTTCAGATACTCTCTGTCCTGGTTGATTGAATCCAGAGAGGTTTTGATTATTGAATTCAGATCGGTGGGCGCTGCCAACCCTACCTTCTTTTTACTTGTCACCGGCCACTGGCCACTGACCCCTGCTTTCAGATACAGCAGCCCAAGATTATTCTTCAGATACGGCAGGTACTCTTCTCCCCTTTTCTCTGTCCCAATGAGGCGTATTCCTCTTTCCTGCAGCGATATTGCTTCTGACTCCTTACTCCTTACTCCTGACTCTTTTTGTGCTGCCAGCAGTCCGATATTTATGATATTTATCATCTCGCCTGTGAAGTTTTTTGCCTTCCCCGACACCTCCATAGAATTGTTGAAGTAACGATAAGCATTTTCTTCATCCCCCATCTGATAGTAGAGGAATCCGATATTATTAAGAACAATACCTCTTTCTGTATCTCTCCCTTTGGCTGTTCGTTCCAGCTTCTTTAGAAGTTCGTTCAATGCAGATTCGTATTCACCTGTTTCTGCGTAGGCGCTTCCGAGATAGGAGTGGATCAGCTTTTCCTCCCCTGCCTTTTCAAAACCCATGAATGCCTCGGAGCCCTCCTTCCCCAGGGCCAGGGCCTTTTTGATGGTCAGGAGGCCGCCGGAAGCTGAAGAGATATCTTCTTTTACGTTAAGGGCATCCAGGCTTTTGTTAAAGTATCCGATCCCCTCCTCTATCTTCCCTGCATGATAGAGGTTGTATGCGATATTTCTCAATATGACAGCCCTCGCTTCTGCCATATTTGCCTCTTCAGCTATCTTCAGCGCCTGTGAAAAATATTCGGCTGCCTTCGCATAATCCCTGGCCTCCTGATACAGCAGGGCCATCTCCTCAGTTATCTTCAACTCCCATTTCCTGTCCCTGACCTTTTTGGCATAGCCAAGGCACTTCTGGTAGTAAGGAACCGCCTCCTTGTATTTACCTGTCCTGGAGGCCGCATTTCCCACGTTTTCGTAAAAGACCGCTTCCCTCATCCGGTCATCAAATCCAACTCCTGTTTCCAGCCTCTTCTTGTAAAATTCATATCCCTTTTCATGGTTTCCGAGTGCGGTGTAACCGTTTCCGATATTCAACAGGAGGTCGGAAGCCTCCTTTTTCTGCTCCGGTGGAAAAAGGGTAAGGGCCGACAGATATTCGTCCACAGCCACTCCCATGGTCCTGCTGTTTTCCGTCTTGTCCTTGATTTCATATATCCAGCCAAGGGTCTGGTGTGCAAAGGGAAGGGAATAATTCTGTGACAGGGCCGTTTTTATCTCCGACTCAGCAGCATTCAGCGCGGGAGGGTTAAGGTATGTATAGGCAAGGCCAAGGGCATAGTGGGCAGTGTCGCTGTCAGCAAACTTCTTTACCTCTCCAGCATATATGGCGACAGCTTTTTGAGGCTCGCCTTTAGCGGCATATGCCTCTATCAGTCCTCTGTGTGCCCTGATATCGTTATAGTCAAGGTCTATTACAACCTTGTAGCTCTTTATAGCCTGGGCCGGTTCCTTTCCGAGAAGCTCCATCCTCCCCTTTTCCAGGGCAGTATTTATGTATAACCTCCCGGCGCGGAGAACCCCCTTTTTCATCAACCCTTCATAGATGGAGAGGGCATTGCCGTGCGAACCCCTGGATAACCAAACCTCTGCCATAGCGATAGATGCCTCATCCGCAATAGATGTCTCTTCAGTGAAATCATCAAGGACCCGCCTGTACTCTGAAACGGCCTCCTCATATCTGCCCATGACATGGTAGAACTCCCCGACCTTATACTGGGCAAGGGCCGGGAGGTATGGGAGCCCTTTATATTTTGAGATAATATCCCTGTACCTTGCCAGGCGTTCCCTTTCATCTTCGATCCTTTCTATAAGCGAAAGGACCCTCTGGGATGCTGTCAGGCACCACTCTGACGACTCCGGGTAATCCTTGATAATGGATATATAGGTGTCAATAATCCTTTGTTCATCCCCGTAGGAGATATATATGTCCGCCATCCTGAGTCTTGCCTGGGCCACTGCGGCGGTTTCAGATGAGTATCGCTCCCTCACCGTCTCGTAATCCTTAAGGGCCTGGACATCGTCCCTCAGTGAGATATATATATTGCCTATCTCCAACTGCGCCATGGCCTGGGAATATGGGTGGTTCTTATATTCGTCTATGATCCCCTTGAGGGTTTTTACTTCATCCAATGCCCTGCCTTTGTCTCCTGCGGATACTGCATCTGCGGCCTTAATTTTTGCGAGTTCGATCCTGGCGAGGGATGCGTACTTATTAAGGATGAGGGATGAGGGATGAGGGATGAGGGTTTGTTTTGAATTTATGGACTCAATCTCCCTTATTGCATCCTTCTTGTGTCCCAATTCAAGATAGGTCAGTGCTACCTGATATTGCGCCTCGGCAGATACCTCCTGTTCTTTTAATTTCTGTAAGGGCGTATTGCTATACGCCCCTACCACAGATACCTTCCTGAATGCCAGGAGCTTGTGCAGGGCATCTCTCTGCCGATACGCAAGTTCAAGCTGTTCCCCTGCCGTTTTTAGTGTTGGTATCTCCCCATCTCTCTGAACCATGTAGATATCAATATCCTTCCCCTTGCTTGCGGCGTATATGACGCTGTTATCTGTTGGAGACGGGAAGAGTTCGTATGAAGAGCCTGATGTGAGTTGAACGGCAAATTTTGAGTCTTGAGTTTTGAGTTTTGAGTTGTCGGACTCTGGACTTAATTCAATCTTCCAAATAGAAGGGTTATCCTGAAGATTAATAACCCCGTCGCTGTTGCTGTCCTCTGAAAACCTTGAGAAATAAATCTCCCTTCCATCGGGTGACCAGGATGGGAAGGCGTCTGAGAATTCGCCGGAGGTGAGTCTTGTTATCTTATTGTCGGCTGTTTTGTAAAGATATATACTGCCCTTCCCTCCAGAGGAGGGTAGGGACTCTTTTTCTGCCTCCTCTCCCCTGGCGGGAGAGGATTGAGGTGAGGGGAAATCGTCTAACGATATGAAAGCTATATATTTCCCGTCGGGCGAGACGGAAGGGTATAGTCCATTAAACATGCGTTCTTCTTTATGGGTCGGCAGATCGATGCTCCAGACCCCTTCACCTCTTGAAAATGCAATCCTTTTCCCATCTGGAAACCACGATGGATATGATTCAGCGCCCCTGGAGTCTGTTATCCTTGACTCTATATTTCCTTCCAGATCCAGCACCCATATATCACCTTTTGAGTCCTCCCTGAGAGAGGCAAAGGCAATCCTTTTCCCGTCCCTGCTCCATGCGGGACCTGAATCGGATGCGGTGTGGAATGTTATCTGCCTTGCAGGGCCTCCGTTTATGGGAACGAGCCAGATGTCGTTGTTCCCGCTCCTGTTGGATACAAAGGCCACCATCTTCCCGTCTGGAGAAACAGAGGGCTGAAAGTCGTCAGCGGTGTGGGTGGTAAGTTTTATGGGAATATTAAGTGTTGTCGTTGCGGCGAAGGATGTGGAAGGGAAGACTGCTGAAACAGGGAAAA
>ERZ1292633.1665-Hain-H41-02um-R1-1665-length-23765-cov-17_pt1 | contig 23765 bp, 18 predicted proteins | sample MGYA00564406_ERZ1292633 | MGnify/ENA primary metagenome ERZ1292633 (study PRJEB36523, sample SAMEA6512639) | groundwater metagenome | collected 2019-01-08 | study: AquaDiva: Metagenomics assemblies of 32 groundwater samples | reverse complement strand
TATATTGTTCAAAATGAAGAATTAAAGCTCATTCCTTCAATGAAAATTTTCAAAGCTCATAGGTTTAAAGTAAAAAATATTATTAATGTTTCTCTTGAAGTAATAAAAAAATACAAAAAAAGCAAAAATCCTCTTCTCTAATAAAATTATTTCTCTTTACGAAAGCGCAAAAAATAAAAACAACTGCTATAAAAAGCAGCTGTTTTTATTTTTTAAAACAATATGTTATTCTTTTAAAGTTACAAACTTATAGTTTTTATTATTAATTCTTTATTTTATGCGCTGGATTGTTAATAAACAAATTACAACAAAAGAAAGAAATCAATTTCCACAGATTAATCTAATCATTTTGCAATTATTATTTAATAGAAAGCTAAAAACTCAAAAACAAATTGATGAATTTTTAGATCCGGATTATAACCAAAATGTTTATGATCCATTTTTGTTTTCAGGAATGAATAAAACAATTAAAAGAATTTTTTCAGCCATAGAAAATCAAGAATTAATTATGGTTCATGGGGATTATGACGCTGATGGAATTTGCGGTTCATTAATATTGATTGAAACTTTAGAAAAATTGGGAGCAAAAACCGACATTTATATTCCAGATCGAGCAAAAGAAGGTTATGGATTAAAAGAAAAAGCAATTGATTATATTAATCAAAAGAATAAAGAAAATAAACAAGAAAAAGGATTAATTATTACTGTTGATTGCGGAATTAAAAGCGCAGAAGCTGTGGAATATGCCCAAAAAAATAATATTGACGTAATTATTACAGACCATCATATTTTTGATGAAAATTTGCCAAAAGCATTTACTGTTATTCATACCGGGATTGGAGAGGCTTTATATCCATTTAAACCTTTAGCCGGAGCTGGTGTAGCTTTTAAATTAGCTCAAGCCTTACTCAAAGAAAAACAAAAAATGGACGATAAATTTAATTTTGAAGGATTTGAAAAATGGCTTTTAGATTTACTAGCCATTGCCACAATAGCAGATCTTGTTCCAATGTTAGGAGAAAACAAAACTCTAACTAAATATGGACTCGTCGTCTTAAACAAAACCAAACGAATTGGTTTAAAAAAATTAATAGAAATTTCTGGTTTTTTGCCAACATCAGAATTAACCGTTTATAACGTTGGTTTTCAATTAGCCCCTAGAATTAATGCCACTGGCAGATTAAAAAATGCCAATACCAGCTATCAACTTTTAAAAACAAAAAATGAAAAAGAAGCAGAAAAAATAGCCAAAGAATTAGATGAAATTAATAAAAAAAGACAACAAATAGTTGAAGAAATAATTTTACAAGCAATAAATCAAATTGGAATAATCACCAATAAACAAAAAATATTATTTGCTCTAGACAAAAATTGGCCAGAAGGAGTTTTAGGATTAGTAGCCGGAAAGCTCTGCCAAAAATTTAATCGACCTACACTAATAATGACCCACAAAGAAGAAAATGGACAACAATTATTAATTGGCTCTGGAAGATCAAATAATTTTGATTTAATTTCTGCTCTAGAAAAAAATAAAGATATATTAGTTAGTTTTGGGGGGCATAAATGCGCTTGCGGTTTTAAATTTTTAAAAAATGACTTGGAAAATTTTAGAGAAAAATTAATTCAAATAGCAAAAGAAGAAATTTCTAATCAAGATTTAATTCCAATTTTAAATATTGACCAAGAAATTATTTTATCCGATATAACATGGGAATTATTTAATGAATTAAAAAAATTTGAACCCTGCGGAAAAGAAAACCCGCAACCCAAATTCTTAATCAAAAACCTAAAAATAATAAATTTAGAAAAAATGGGGCAAGAAAAACAACACTTAAAATTATTAGTTATAGACGAAAAACAAAAAACAATTAAAATGATTGGTTTTGGTTTTGGAGAAAAAGGAGATACACTTAATATCAATGATAAGATCGACGTAATTGTTGAAATTAATTTTAATAAATGGAACGGAAATAAAGAATTACAATTAAAAATTGTAGATCTAAAAAATTCTTAATTTTTATTATGAAATTTTCTCATCTTCACATTCATAGTCATTACAGCCTACTTGATGGTTTGCCAAAAATTGATGAGCTTTTAGACTGCGCAAAAAAATTGAATATGGATTCACTGGCTTTGACTGATCATGGGAATATGTATGGAACAGTAGAATTTTATCAAAAAGCAAAAGCTCAAGGAATAAAACCAATCATCGGAGTAGAATTTTATGTAGCCACTGACGGAATGTACAATAAAAGACCCAATATTGATAACAAACAACATCATCTCGTTCTTCTTGCTAAGAATTTACAAGGCTATAAAAATTTAATTAAGCTTACTACTCAAGCGTGGTTGAATGGATATTATTATAAACCTCGCATTGACAATGAATTACTCAAAAAACATTGCAATGGATTGATTGCTTTAACTGCCTGTCTGAAAGGCGCTATACCACAGGCTATTCTGGCAGAAAATTACCAAAAAGCAGAAAACATCGCGATAGAATATCAAAAAATATTTGGAAAAGAACATTTCTTTTTAGAGCTTCAGGATCATCCTAATCTGCCAGCTCAAAAAATAGTTAATCAGCAAATTATAAAAATATCTAAAAAATTAAACATTCCATTAGTTGCCACAAATGATGTTCATTATCTTCATCCTGAAGATGCAGAAGCGCAAGATATTTTAATCTGTCTTCAAACTCAAAAAAAAATGAGTGATGAAAATAGAATGACTTTTGTAGGCGAAGATTTTTCAATGCGTTCCCAAGAACAAATGATTGAATCTTTCAAAGATGTTCCTGAAGCCATAGAAAATACACAAAAAATAATCAAAATGTGCAACATAGAAATACCATTAAAGGAAACTCTTTTGCCTCATTTTGATGTCCCAAAAGGTTTTGACGCAAATACATATCTCGAAAAACTATGCTATCAAGGATTAGAACAAAAATTTCCTCAATACAAAGAAGATGTTTTGTCTCGTTTAAAATATGAATTAGACGTAATAAAAACTACTGGATTCGCTTCCTATTTTTTAATCGTTCAAGACTTTGTGAATTGGGCAAAACAAAATGAAATTTTTGTTGGTCCTGGTCGTGGATCAGCGCCAGGCAGTCTAGTCTCTTATACTTTAAGCATAACAGAAATTGATCCAATTAAATACAATTTGTTATTTGAAAGATTTTTAAATCCCGCCAGAATTAATATGCCTGATATTGATTTAGATTTTTCTGATGATCGTCGAGATGAGGTAATTAAATATATTGAAGAAAAATATGGAAAAGATCATGTAGCTCAAATTGCAACCTTTGGAACAATGGCTGCGCGCGCATCCATTCGTGATTGTGGCCGAGTTCTAGGAATAGAATATAGCCTCTGTGATAAAATCGCCAAATTAATTTTTGAATCGTCTATCCAAGATTCGATTGATAATGTTTCAGAATTAAACGAATTATTTAAAACCGATCCAAAGATTGAAAGATTGCTTAATATTTCTAAAAAGTTAGAAGGTGTTGCTCGCCATATTTCTACTCATGCCTGCGGAATTGTCATTACTAAAAATCCATTAGATAATTATGTTCCGCTTCAACACCCCACTCAAGACGATGAAACAATTGCAACACAATATTCAATGGGAATTATTGAAAATTTAGGATTGCTTAAAATAGATCTTTTGGGGTTAAAAAATCTAACCATTTTACAAAAAACAATCAAATTAATTGAATGGAACCACAACAAAAAAATTGATCTCCATCAAATTCCACTCGATGACAAAAAAACTTTTAAGCTTTTTAAAGACAGCAAAACAACCGGCGTATTTCAATTTGAAAGTAGCGGAATGAAAAGATATTTAAAACAATTAAAACCCAATACCCTTGATGATATTATTGCTATGGTTGCTCTCTATCGCCCAGGACCAATGGAATGGATTCCCGATTATATCGCAGGAAAACACGGGAGAAAAGAAATAACCTACCAGCATCCAAAATTAAAATCTGTTTTAGAAAAAACCTATGGCGTCTGTATTTATCAAGAACAAATTATGGAAATTGCCAAAACATTGGCAGGATTTACTTTGGGAGAAGCTGATATTTTAAGAAAAGCGGTAGGGAAAAAAATTCATAAACTCTTGATTGAACAAAAAGAAAAATTCATTCAAGGGTGCATTGCAAATAATATTTCTCAAAAAATTGCCGAAGAAATTTTCGTTTTTATTATTGAACCTTTTGCCGAATATGGATTTAACAAAAGTCATGCCACCTGTTACGCGTTAATTGGATATTGGACAGCTTATTTAAAGGCATATTTTCCATGTGAATTTATGGCCAGCCTTCTTACTTCTGATCAAAATAATTCCGACAGAATAGCCATAGAAATTGCGGAATGCAAAGAAATGGGAATCAAAGTTTTACCGCCAGACATTAATGAAAGTTTTGCTAATTTTACAGCAATTACATCAAATAAACAGCAGGTTATTCGTTTTGGATTATCTGCTATAAAAAATGTTGGGAATAAAATTATTGAAGCAATTATTGAAGAACGACAAAAAAATAAAAAATTTGAAAGCATAGAAAATTTTATGCAACGCATCAATCACAAAGATTTAAATAAAAAATCACTAGAAAGTTTAATCAAATGCGGAGTATTTGATCAATTTGGAGAACGCGGTCAATTTTTAGCAAATTTAAAAGAAATTTTAGAATATGGTAAAAAAATTAAAGAAATAATACATTCAAATCAAATGAGTCTATTTGATTCTATTTCTTCAAATGTTATACCAAAATTAAATTTTAAAATAACTAGTTTAATAGACGAAAAACAAAATCTTGCTTGGGAAAAAGAATTATTAGGTCTTTATGTTTCAAAACACCCATTTGAAAAATTTAAATCTATATTTAATTTTCCATCCTATCATGAATTAAAAAACTATCTTTATAAAAATAATTTTATTCAAACGGCTGGCTTAATCGCAAAAATACAAAAAGTTTTTACTCGCCAATCAAAAGAATTAATGCTTTTTGTAACAATAGAAAATGGATATGAGACCTTAGAAATTTTGGTGTTTCCGTCAATATTTAAAAAAAATTCTCAAATTTGGGAAGAAAATAAAATAATTTTAATGCAAGGAAAATTATCCGACAAAGATGGAAATATTAAGTTATTAATTGATGAAGCCGAAGAAATAACAGAAGAAAATATCCAACAATTGATAAAAAAAATCAAAAACTTTGTTGCTACACCACAAAAAAATTTTAATAGATGGCAAAATGAATCAAATAAACCTCAATTAAAAACGCCAGTCCCACCTAATGAAACTGACGATAAAATTAATAATATTCATTTAACAAATTCCGCCTCTATTTGTTTTAATATATCTTCTGCTGTTAATCACAATTCAATTCAAAAATTAAAAAATATTTTAATCAATCATCCAGGAAAACAACAGGTTTATTTTAAATATGCCAATAATGGTCAAAATCAAAAAATCGCCACAAATTTATTTATTGATTATAATGAAGAAGTAAAAAATGAAATAAAAAAAATATTATTAGAATTTTAATTTTTATTATTTTTAAATTCAAAATAATCTTTTATTAGAATAAATAAAGTAGTAGCAATCGGAATAGCTAATAACATTCCAACAGGTCCATATAATTTCCCTCCTACCAAAACAACGATAATTACTAACACTGGATTCAGTCCTACAACATTGCCCATTATTTTAGGAACCAACAAATGATTTTCTAATTGTTGAATAATAACATACAAAATAATTACCAATAAAGCTGTAAGTGGAGATTGAGTAAATGCTAAAAATATAGCCGGAATAGACCCTAAAATAGGACCGAGATATGGGATACACTCGCAAATTCCAGCAATTAAAGCTAATAATAATGCATACTTTACTCCTAAAATTAATAGTCCAATATAACTCAAAATTCCTATCACTAAACATAAAATTAATTGCCCTCGCGACCAAAGACTTATTTTGTTTTGCGCCTGAGAAAAAAATTGAATTATAAATGAATGAAATTTTTCTGGAATAACATCTCTAATAATTTTTTTAATTGCCTTAACCTCTAATAATAAATAAAAAACAATAATCAAAACTGAAATAAAAGTAATTGCTCCTCCAAAAATATCTACAATTTTAAAAAATACATTCTGTCCAATCTGAGATAAATTTTCATTCCAATCCTGTAATAAAAACTTTTTAGAAGTTGCGCTAAAATTTTCCATTTGCGTAGATTGTTGGATAGTATTAAAAATTTCCGAAACCTTTCCCTTCCATTGAGGAAAAGTTTCTATTATTTGATTAATTTGATTAATAAAAACTGGAACAATTAAAATAATAACTAGAGATAAAATACCTAAAACTATTATATAAATCAATGAAATCGATATAATTCGCGGAATTTTTTTTGATTGAAAAAAATTAACCAATGGATTAAGCGCAGCGGCTAAAATAAGTGAAATAAAAACAACAATCAAAACATCTCGTATTAAATACAAAAGTCCAAAAATTAAAAAAATGCCAACCACCTTAACGATGGTCAATGATGAAATATTAAAATTTACTTGCGTTATAGGTTCCTTCATAATTTAAATTTTTAATAAAGGTAAAAATTTATTTTTATCACTTTCTCCAAAAGAACTAATCATAGCCAAATTTAACTGTTTTGTTTTAAATAAATCCTTGGCTATCCTTTGAATATCTTTAATCGTCACCTTTTCTATTTCAGCTATTTTCTCTTCTGGTGTCTGAATCTTTTCAGAAGAAAAAAGTTCTCTTATTCCGTACCAATTGCAAATAAAATCCGTATCATCTGTTTCTAACAATAAATTTCCTTTTAAATATTCCTTGATTTTACTTAATTCGGCCTTAGATACTTTAATATTTTTTAATTTATTTAATTCTTGCAAAATTATTTTTATCGCTAATTCAATTTTATTAATGTTTAATCCAGCGCTTACAACCAACGCGCCGGTTTCATCAAAACAATCCAATGAAGAATAAATATAATAAGCCAGTCCCCTTTTTTCTCTAATTTCTGTAAAAAGTCGCGAACTCATACTGCCACCCAAAATAGCGCTTAAAACAGAGTAAATTGTTTTATTGGGATTATTATAAAAAAGATTGCTTGATTTTAAACTCAAACATAAATGCGCCTGATCTGTATCTTTTTTATATAATAAAATTTGCGGTTGTTTTTGTTGATCTTTCGCTTTTTCAAATTTTTTTATTGCCTTGTTTTTAATTTTATCAAATATTTTTTTTACTTCCTCTACTATTTGTTCATGTTCTATATCTCCGGCTACACTAATAACCATATTTGAGGGTTGATATAAATCCTGAATATATTTTACAAAATTTTCTCTAACAATTTTTTTTATAATTTCCTTTTTACCTGAAATGCTAAATCCTAAAGCCTGATTTTCCCACATTAATTGCTGAATCAAAACAGAAACATAAGATTGCGGATTATCTAAATACATATTTATCTCTTCAAGAATAACTCCCTTTTCTTTTTCAATTTCCTCTGGCTTCATTAAAGAATTTAAAACTAAATCAGAAAGAAACTCAACTCCCAATTTAAAATGTTTTTTTGGCACTTTAGTCCAAAAACCAGTATGATCGATAGAAGTAAAAGCATTAACCTGTCCCCCAACTTTTTCAATTGTTTCTGAAATTTGCTTTTGAGTTGGTCTTTTTTTTGTTCCCTTAAAAAATATATGCTCTAAAAAATGAGAAATACCATTATTTTTTTGATTTTCATATCTTGATCCAGCGCCAATTAAAATAATAGATGCCACAGATTTCATATCTGGCATTTTACTTGTAATAATTCTTAAACCATTTTTTAAAATTGTCTTTTGAAACATAATTTTATGGCAATAATACCATTAAAATATTTAAATTCTTAAAAGATACTGGTAAATTTATTTGCGCTTTTTGATATAGTTCCTCTGATTGATTTATTATTTTTTCTATTTGTCCAACAATCAATCCTCGGGGAATATGATCCTCTAATCCGCTAGTAATGATTAAATCCCCTACTTTTAATTTTACATCCTTTGGAATTAATTCCATTACTAACGATAAATTATATTCTCCCTTAACCAATCCGCTTGTCTTAGAATAATTTTGAATAGTGGCTGCTACTAAACTATGATTTTCAGTAATAGGCAAAATTTGCGCCGTATACTGATCCACTTTAATAATTTTACCAATTAAAAATCCATGCGTTATAACTGGTAAACCCTCAATTAATCCATCTGTTCTTCCTTTATTAATGATGATCGTTTGAAAACCTAATTCATTTTTTTCACCAATAATTTGAACCATCTTAAAACGAAAATTATTTTTTTTAATAAAATTTAATTCCTTTCTTAAGATTTCATTTTCACTAAATAATTCTTTTAATAAAGATTCTTTAACAATTTTCTTTTGAGCTTCTTCTCTAAGTTTTTTGTTTTCCTCTATAATTTTTTTTGAAAACAAAAAATCCATTTTTGTTTGAGCTTCATTTGCTATTTGATAAATTTTTGATTGAATTGGCAAAAATATTTTTTGAAAAAAATTTTCCAACGGCGATAACCATTTTACTTGATGAAAAAAAATAAGCAATGTCGCTATAATTATTATTAAAAAAACCAATTTAAATTTTAAAATTTTTTCTAACATAAATATGTTACAGAATAACCAACGCTTATTTTACGGGCATCAAGTTTTTTATATTTAAAGTGTCTGCTTCTGGCTCTATAATTACCTCTGTTACGAGCGGTAAAAAATTATTCCAACTAGCTGATAAAAATTTTTTTTCTCTGGATAAAAATTGCTTAGTAGGAATAATATTTACTCCAATAATTTTTTTATTTTGATAAAGAATAACTTTAAAAATAGCATCCCAAAAACTATATGAACTATTGTTTATAACTTCAAAATCAACTTGATTAATGTCTCTTTTTTTATTTATCGTAATTTGAGCGCCAGCTGGATAATATTTTATATTTTCAACTTTAAATTCTGTTTTTAAAATCTTGGATAAATATCTAATTCTTTTCCATTGAACATTTTTAATTCTACATTCAACAATTGAATTTTTAGATAAACTTTCAAAATTAAAATCCATTAAAAATTTTTTTTCATTTGGTAAAATAAAATTCGTTTTTGTCTTGCCCTCCATTCCATCCAAAACAAATTGATAATCATATTGAGCCACAAATTGCGAATTTAAATTTTCTATTTGCGATACCACATCAAATTTTTGTTTTTCAGATTTAACGCTTTCTGTTAATAAAATTACAAGATCTTTTGGTTTATTTTTTTCTCTAATAACATTGTAATCAATTAAATTTTTACTTAGAGAATCAATCATTATTTGATAATTTTTTCGATCTTTAAAATAAAAAAAAGTTTTAAAAACAAAAAAACCAATCAAGATTATATTTAAAATCACCAATCCAGCGACAATGCTCCATTTAATTTTTGATTTATATTTTGCAAATAAATATGCAAATTTAAATTGTTTTTCAGTCAAAAACATAAAATGACTAAACTTTAACCTTCTTAAATTCCTCTTTAAAATAACACGAATAACAAATATCAAAATAAATGCAAAACGAAAAACGAAAAATGTAAAATTAAAAAGTGTAAAATGCAAAACAATCGCCGAGCGAAGCGAGGCGAACCAAAACTCTTTGACTTTTCATTTGTGGTGCCGAGGGCGGGACTCGAACCCGCACGGGATCACTCCCACTGGATTTTAAGTCCAGCGTGTATACCATTTCACCACCTCGGCAAATTTTTAAATAATTTTTATAAATTTTTATGGAGCGGGTGACCGGACTCGAACCGGCGATCTTCTCCTTGGCAAGGAGGTATTCTACCGCTGAACTACACCCGCATAAAACATACAAAATTTTAAAAGAAATTTTGCGCAAATTTTTATGCGCAATAAAACTTTAAAACAAATTTATTTCTATAATTTCTATACCTAATTTTTTATTTTTTGTCAAAACGTTGCACTGGTCCATCAGTAGATAATTGTAACACTCTTGTCGTCTTTTAATAAAATTTCTCCTGAAACAATATTACCAGCTTCCGCCACCGCCTCCGCCTCCTCCGCCACCAGATGAACCTCCACTCATACTACTAGTAGGAGATGACGTTAAAGAAGAATATGTAAAAGAACTAAAATTAGACATTGTATTATTAAACGCAATAGCGCTTACTGTGTTAAATGATCCTGAATACCATTCAGGTGGTGTAGTATAAATTTCTTCAAATTCTTTTGCCCAAATATTCGCAACACCCAACACCATCGCATATGGCAAGAGTTTTTCAAATATTTCAGGTTTTTTTTCTGGTGCATTATGAAATTTTAATCGATCCTTTTCGGCAATTCGCAAATAATCCTTTAAGCCTAGAATATATTCTTTTGCAACAACCCCTTTTTTTGTTTTAGCCGGACTAAAATAATAAAATATTATATAAATAATAAATGAGACAAATATTCCTACTATTAATGGGATGAATCTTTCTTTAAAACTTAAAAGAGTATTAAAAAATATCTCATATAAAAATTGCAAAAAGATCACAACAGCCAAAGGTAAGAACATCAGAATGTTATTATCTTTTATTATTCTGCCTAAATTTTTATAATAACCTTTTTCTAAAAGAGATTTTGACACCAATTCAATAATCAAAGATGTTTTTTTATAAAAAGTATTCTTTAAATTCGATAATTTAATTGATTGAACTTGCGATGTCGATGTTTGAGTAATTATCGGAGATTTACTTTTAAAAAAAAGATTTTTAAAATTTGATTTTTTTCGTCTAGATTCAATCTTAAAAAGAGCATTCAAAAGCTTTTGGTCAAAATTATTTTGAAGATCAGAAGAATCTTTTAGCTTTATAAGTTCATAATCAGTTAATTTAATAAGCCCAATAAATTTTTTTTCAAGCTGATGAATTTTCAAATAACCTTTTGTAGCAAGATAAATAATTTCAGCAGAAATATTTTTTTCTTTTATTTTTTCATTAATAATTCCCCCTACTTCCATAGGTGTTAGCCCATCTGGAACATCATATTGTGGAATAATAACGCCAGTGCCTTTGGCGTCTTTGCCTTTTTTAATCCAGTGCAATAACGAGAAAATAAAAGTTAAAATTGGTAAAAGTATTGCGATAAAATAATTCCAATATATATCAAAAAAATTTGAAACAGCGTCAGAAAATGAATATGGAACAACTATTCCTTTTTGAAAACCAATTGCAATAGTAAGACCTTCATTTGAATTAAGTTTTTCTGGCGCATTAAATTTGTAAACTCCATTCTCATTGATTTCTGATTGACATTGATTAGTACTACCTTTAAGACCATAATAACAAGCTGATTGTATTATATTAACTCCTGATGGTAAAATAACAGATACTTTCGTCTGATTTATCGGTATATTCCATCTATTGCCAGTTACATTCCAATATATTTCATCAATATCTTTTAGTTGCGCGACAGCTTTTGTTGCATGATATTTAATAATATAAATTTTTTGTCCACTAAAAGTTTTGTTTGGATCACCAATTTTTATTTTGATATTTTCACCAAAATTAATAATTTTAAAAGGATATGGTGTATTATTTTCATCAGTAACAAAAATATTGTTAACAGACATTCTTCTTTTTTGTGAAGAATAGGGGTATATATCTCGATATATACCATGACGTCCTAATAAACCTGTATCATAAGTAATTTTTTCTGTTACATCAATAGAATTATCGATATTAACAATAATATTAGAAGTATAAGAAATTATGGCTTCTGACGGAAGTACTAGAACTGAATTCTGAGCATTTGCAATACTAAAAATAAATATAACGCTTGATGCAATAGTAAAAAGTAATACTATAATTTTTTTCATAGAAAATGTAAATTAATCTATGGGTAAAGTGTCAATACATTTTGTGATTTTAGAACATGAAAAATCGAATTAAATATACCGTCGCAAAGTTAAGATTGCGTCTTATTAAACAGTTTTATGAAATAAATTATCAAAGTTTTTTGTATAATTCTAAATATTTCTTAGCTGAATTTTCCCAAGAAAAATCTTGCTTCATATCATAAATCATTATTTCTTGCCAAACCTTTTTATCTTCATAAACCTCTAATGCTTTTTTTATTATATTCAACATTTTATTTTCATCATACTCTTCAAAAACAAATCCGATACCTTTATTTAAATTATTAATTTGTAAATCACTATGCATTACATAATTTTTTACTGTATCTTTTAATCCTCCCGTGGCTCGCACAATTGGAATAGTTCCATATTTCATCGCAATTAATTGTCCTAATCCGCACGGTTCAAAACGTGAAGGCATTAAAAACATATCTGAACTAGCATAAATTTGATTAGCTAATTTTGCATCAAATTTTAAATTACAAGAAAACTTATCTTGATATTTTAAAGCCAATGCCGCTAATGTTTTTTCTGTTTCTTTGCAACCACTACCCAATAAAACAAATTGTAAATTCTGTTCCATTAATTTCTCAAAAATTTTAATAATCAAATCAAATCCTTTTTGATCGGCTATTCTTGAAATCAAACCAATTAACGGAATCTTTGAATCAATTTTAAAATTACAAATTTTTTGAAGATAACTTTTATTCTCTTGTTTATTTTTAAATAACTGTTCCTTTGGCATTTCTAATCCATAATTTATTTTTATATCTAAATTCTTTGCTGGATTAAAATAAGTCGTATCAATTCCATTTATTATTCCAGAAAGATCTTTTTCTCGTTTTTTCAAAAATAATTCCAATTTTTCTCCATATTCTGGAGTTAAAATTTCCTGCGCATAAGTAGAGCTCACCGTATTAATTAAATCTGCATTCAATATTGCTTGTTGAACAGCGTTAAGATCCGCAAACTGATTTTTTGTTCTCTCTTTTAAAGTAGGCCAATCACTTTCTTTAATGTTTAACATTTTAAAAATTTCCTGTGGATTCCATTTACCTTGATACTCTAAATTATGTAAAGTAAATAAAATTTTTTGTTTTATATTATTTGTAACAAAATTTTTCTCTTGAATTTTTTTTAATACTGACAAAAATCCAGTGTGCCAATCATGGCAATGCAAAATATCTGGAGACCAATTTATTATATGTTCTAAATATTGAGAAGTATTTAAAAAAATTTCAGCAACACACTTTGTAAAAAAAATAAATCGTTGACATTCATTTATTGCACCAGAAGACGAAGCGTCAGCAGTAAGACAAATACCACCTGTACTTAAATATTTTAAATTTTCAATTAAATAAACTTCTATTTGATCTTGAGTTCCAGGTAAAAAAGTAGAATAAATATCAATCAATTCATCTTGGCCATAAAATTGAATTTTTATTGCACTGGCAATTTTTTTACAAGGATATTTTTTTTCATCAATAGTTCCATATTTAGGAATAACAATTTTTGCATCTATCCCAATTTTTGTTAACGCCTTCGGTAATGCCCCAATAACATCTCCAAGTCCACCAACCTTAGCTATTGGCGTAACCTCTCCTGCAACAAATAAAATTTTTTTTTGTTTATTCATAAAAAATTAAATAAATTGCGCGCCAGTTGAAATTTCTATAATTTCCTGCGTAATACTTGCCTGACGAGCCTGATTAAAAATCATTGATAAATTATCAATCAAATCCTTTGCTGCATCTGTCGCATTTTTCATTGTCACCATTCGAGAGCAATGTTCAGAAGCGTTTGATTCAAGCATTGATTGATAAAGTTGAATCTCTAATAATTTAGGCAGCAATTCTTGCAAAATTTCATCTGGACTTGGTTCAAATTTATATTCAAACTGTGGAATAGTATTAATTTCTATTTGTTCTAAAGATTTTTTTTTGTCTGATGCCTCTTGAAAATTTTTACATTGCAAAGGAAGCAATTGTTTCATTTTTGGTTTCTGTTCCAGTATTGAAACAAAGTCTGTATATACTAAAATTATTTTATCGTAAATTTCTTTTTGGTAATCCTCAATAATAATTTTCACAATTGGAATAATCTCAGTAAGACTTGAAACACTTTCTAGACCAGTAAATCCTGCAGAAATTTTAAAATATTTTTTAATAAAATCCTGTCCTTTTTTACCAACAGTAATAAATTCAATCTCCAGCTTTTGTTTGTCTAATAACGATTTTTTTTCTCCAAACATTTCTTCATTTTCTTGTTCTAATGTTTTTGCATTTTCTTCTTCTATAATTTTTATCGCCTTTTGAATAACTTGAGTATTCATTGCCCCACAAAGCCCTCGATCAGATGTAATTAAAACAACGCAAATCTTTTTAATTTTACGTTCTTTCAATAAAGGGTGTAATTCTGGATGAACTCGCCCAGATAAATTATTTAACATTTCCCATGCAAGATTAGCATACGGTCGAGTTGTTAAAACTCGTTCAATCGCCTTTCTCATTTTTGACGCAGCCACCATTTCCATAGCCTTTGTAATTTGTTTAGTATTTTTGACTCCTTTTATTCTATTTTGTATTTCCTTAGAATTCATAAAAATTAAACTAAAATTTTATCAAAGCTTAAATATAATTTAATATAAACTATCTTATTTATTCGGTCAACAAATTATAAAATATATTTTTTTATTTAAAAAATAATAAATTTATTAAGTATACTTTTATATACCCTATAAGGTTTTGGTCCGACAAATGATTTACCATTAATAAATACTGTTGGAGTCCCATATAGATGAGTCTTTTTTAACTCAACAACTTGATTGGCAACTATTTCTTTAGTTTTAGAATTGGCAACACAATTATTAATTTTGTTAACATCAAAATCGAAATTATTTAATATAGTATTGACATTTTCGAGCTGGTAAATTTTTGCCTTATCAACTGTAAATAAATAATCATTAAACGCCCAAAATTTATCACCATATTCATTATACACACAATAACCAACTTCCGACAAAAAATTAGTATCTTCTTTAACTGGATAGTGAGCAAAAATATAATTTGTTTTTTTATTTTTGACCAATTTTTGAACATCAAAATAAACCTTTCTCGTATAATCGCATTCATAACAGCCAATTAAAACCACTGTGTCTTTTGAATCAACATTTTTTGTCGGAAAAGATGATAAATCAACTCCATCCAATGAAATGTTGCTCTCTGATTTTTTTTCAATTCCGCATTGAGCATTTACATTTATATCGGTAATTTTATTATTTTCTCCTTTTGGATCAAAAGCACAAAATCCACTTTGATTTAAACCGTTACAACTGCCATAAAAATAATAATTATATCCTCCGCGAACAACCCAGATAGTGCTTCCAATCATTAATATAAAAAAAATCCAAGAAAAAAGCTCAAAATGTTGATTCAATATTTGCGCGACAAAAACAGATTTGTTTAAAACTTTTCCAATAATTTGTCCTTTAATTTTTTCTTTAAACCCTGTATTGCACGGGCGGAATGTTACTCTTCTAAACACACAATCCAACGCTTCTTTGGTTAATTCTCTATAAGTAATGCTAAATATTCCAAGAATAGAAAAAATAATTAATGCTAAAATGCAAGGCATAATAAATAGATAGAAATTTTCTTTAAAAATTTCTGTAGTTTTTAAATTGCTTAATTTTAAAATATTTTCCCATATGAATCTATTTTAACATTTTTGGCATTTTATGCCAATAATATTGCGTTAGATTCTTAAATCAAAGCCCAACTTCTCAGAATGAAAGTAATCCGAATCAATCCTAAAATCAGAATTTTCTTTTACCGTTTTGTAATTTACAATTGAATATTGCATAGTTAATTAAAATTTCCTAGTTTAACATGACAGTTTTTTCATGTTAACAATTTTGTATTTCATTCACATGAGTACTTTCTCATGAGTAAAATTTTCGATTTCTTACCCATGACATTTTTCTCATAGGTAAAGATTTCTATTTCCTTAACACAAGATTTCTCTCATGTAAAAAAAGATCAAAAAGCTTCACATTAATAAAATAGCTGAATTTTCCAATTTGCACCTTTTTTATCAACCCGGCTTTGTGCTCGGCAAGTTCATTCAGATATTTTGACGCCGTTTTCCTGGTAATTCTCAAATCATCTTTCACAAAATCAATTTTTGTATAGGGGTGCTTGAAAAGATTATTAAGCAAATCTTGGCTATAAAACGGAAAATTATCGCGCAAGAAATTTTTGTATTCCTGCATAAGTTTTTTAATTTCTCCAATCAAAAAAACAGTATCTCTGGCTGATAATTCAATTCCTTCCAGCATAAACAAAACCCATTCTTCCCATAAATTTCTATCTCTCACGTTCTGCAAATGCTTATAATAAGCCCCTTTGTTTTGGATAATAAAACGGCTTAAATATAAAATCGGAAATTCTAAAAAACCTTTTGCCACCAAATACAAAATGTTTAAAATCCTCCCAGTTCTTCCATTGCCGTCATAAAAAGGATGGATTGATTCAAATTGATGATGGATAATCGCCATTTTAATAAGCGGATCAACAGGATGTATTTCATCATTATTAATATAATCGATCAAATCATTCATCAACTCTTGTATTTCTTGCCCGTTTTGTGGCGGTTCGTAAATTTTCTCCCCGGTTGCTTCATTTTTTAAGACCGTTCCTGGGAGTTTTCTGTAACCTGCCCTATTTTTTTTTGTCAATTCCTGAACTGCCAAAATACAATCATGTTTTATCAAATAATTTTCTTCTACCCGTTTTGCACCTTCCTGCAAAGCCAAACTATAATTTTGCACTTCTTTTGATGCAATACTTTTTACCAATTCCTGCCCCAACTCCGCCTTAAAAAGCTCATCATGAGTAGTGATGATATTTTCAATCGCGGAACTGTCTTTTGCCTCTTGCAATGTAAGCGCGTTTATTAAAATATTCTGATTCGGGATAACATATACATACCCTTTAAGCTCAGCCAGAGCCGCCTTTGCATCCGCCAGTTTCTTCAAAATCGCCTTGGTTTCAAAGTCAAATTTCGGAGGTAGTGTTATCGGTTTATACATAGTATTAAAAATTAATTGGTAATTTTCTTATCCCAAGTTTTATTCCCAAAAAGATAAATGTTCTGATTTTGCCCATTCAATAAACTTTTCCGCCACGCCGTTGGACAATTCTCCGTCATGGTTGTGCAGGTCGTGGTTAAATTTGAATATTTAAAATATTTTTATAGTCATGATGTTTACTTTATTAAATCCTCAAGCGGAATGCCTAATTTGTTCGCAATTTTTTATACAAATCACAAAATGTATTTTACCATCTACTCAGTTACTTCGCCTGCATACGAAGTAGCCATAGCCTTTTTATAGCCTTCGATATCGGCACAGATAGCATTACCTATTAGCCATTTTGCTTTCACTTCAACAGCCACATCCGTGTGATCACCACACGGCACACCTCCTGCCTTTATGGCCAGAAAACCGGATTCATAATGAGCGGCTCCGACTTTTCCTCCCACAAATTTCGTGGTTAGAAGTATCGGTGTGGCGTAATATTCGGTCGCAGTCTTAATTACAGGCAGAAGGTTGTATTCTCCTTCGGAGCAAACATTACCTTCGCCTAACGATTTAAAAATCATAGCCGAGATTCCGCCGTTAGCGATAAAACCCAAAATGGTGCTGGGCTCAAGGCCGGGCGACAATTCAATGCTAATCGTGCCTCGTCCGAACTTCGGAGATAAGGTGAGCATCTCGGCGCTGTTAGCCTTTTTTTTTATCAAATCCGGAATAAGATGAACACCATTTGAATCAATGTATCCGACATCAGGATAGGACGGGGAATGGAATGCGTCAAAATCTTTCTCACTCACTTTCAAAATTCTACAACCAAGGAGGACTCGATGCCAGAAGTTGAGAACAACGTCGGCAACACCAGCCTCAATACAAGCGCGGATTGTCCTGAAAAGATTTTCAAGATTAAACCGACCGTCTCCTCCCCGTTCGTAAATCGTGTTCTGCGCTCCCGTAAAAACTATTGGGATGCGCAAACCAGATTTTTGCTTACCGTGAAGACCGAGAGCAACAGCCGTTGTTGTATAGGCCATTGTATCGGTTCCGTGTGCAATGCCGACAGCATCATAATGCTCAACATCCTGAGCTTTCTTGATCCTATAAATCAGTTTTTCCCAATCACTCGGCATCATATTTGTGCTGTCCTTGGTCGTCATAACCTCGAAAGTAACATTCATGTTTGCTTCTGTATTCAACTTCCCGATGATCGACTGGCAAGCTTTTTCAAATTCCTTGCCATCTTTTGGACAAACTAAAACTAACTTACCTTCAATCATCTTCGACATCTGGCCGATTGTTCCGCCATGATAAATAAAAAGAACTTTCTTTTTTGTAGTCATTTTATGCCTCATATAAAAAATTTTATTTATAAAAAAGTGTCAGTTATGTTCCTGGACTTGAGCAGTCATAGTTATTGTTGGAAGTCGGACTTCCGACAGAAATTATAAATTTAAAACGTTTTGGATTTTGGATTTATTTTGAATTTATTTTACATTTTTCGTTTTTCGTTTTGCATTTATTTTGATATTTGTATTTAATTTAATGTTGCATTAGATTCTTGAATCAAAGTTCTACCATCTACTCATTTAACACATAATACGTTGCCTTACCTTTTCCTTGTTTTTCAATCAATCCAAGCTTGATTAATTTTTTAAAATCTAAATTTCGCGTTGGTTTCGCGCGTTCTGTAAACAATGCATAATTATTGTCTTTGATAAATCCATGTTTTTTAATATAATTTATTATTGAATGGTGATGTGATTGTAATTCAGTAATAGGAGTTATATTAGATTTAACAAGTTCATTATCAACACGCAACAATTCATCAATAACGCCATCAGTAAAATATTCTAACCATACGGTAAAATCTATTGTATCTTTAAGTTCATAATAATTTCCAATTAAACCAACATTTTGAAAATATTTTGTGATGTTTTGATTATAATAATTTTCAAAACTAAAAAGATTGAAAGTATTTAATCCAATTCTTGCCAGTAATGCTTTTGTTGCTAAACGAGTAGTTCTTCCATTACCATCCACAAATGGATGAATAATTACAAATTGTTTGTGGAAAATTCCCGCAATAATCAATGGATCTAATTTAATTTTATTTACATTTACATATTCAAATAATTCATTGATAAGTTTAGGAACATCCTGATGATCCGGCGGAAAATAAATTGGTTGTCTAGTCTGAGGATTATTTACAAACACATGTTCTTGTCTAAACTTGCCTGATCTAAATTTATCAATCAGTCCAGCCGTAATTATTTTTTGAATATTAAGAATAAGTTTTGAATTAAAAAAAATTTTTTCTTGTTTAAGTAAAGTATTAAGATATGCAAGCGCTTGATTATAATTAAGAACCTCGCGTTCGCTATCTCTAATATATTCCGGTCTATATTTTAAAATTTTTTTTACTTCAGTAAGCGAAAGCGGATTCCCCTCAATGCTTGTAGAAGAATACGCGGAAATTTCACAAGCTCTGCGTTCAAAGTTTAAAAGAACAATTTTTGAAAAATGTTTAAGATTTAATCTTGTTGTCAATTCAGTAATACGTTTAATATTAGCCAAAAGTCGCGGAGTAATAGAATATAAAGGTTGAAACATAGTTGATTTAATCAAATATATATAGACGTATTATAGACGATTATTAGACAAATAACAAGATAATATTTTGAAAGTCCAACTTCCGAATTGATTATTTAATTAAAAAAAGTTAAATATTCTACCTATAAAATTATCTGGAAAGCCGTAATTTTTAATTTTTAAAATATTTGTAATATTTTATTTAAGCTATTAACAAACGCCTGGGCTTCTTGCATTGTATTATAAAAATATAATGAAACCCTTGCAGAATTTTTAATTTTTTTATTATCAAACCACGAATGCACGCAATGCTGGCCAGACCTAATCATAATATTAGACATTTCATCCAACATCAAAGCAATTTGATGCATATCCACTCCATCAATATAAAAAGAAATTATTCCTGCCCTTAATGTTGAATCATTAGAACCAATAATTTTAATTTTTGACAATTTATTTATTTCATTTGTTATATAATTATTAAGCAATAATTCTTGGTTTTTTATATTTTCAAATCCTATTGTTTCTAAATATTTAACTGCTTCTCCAAACCCAATAATGCCTGCGTAATCCTGTAACCCCGCTTCAAATTTCTCTGGAACTTCTAACATTTTATGATCACTATAAGTAGAATATTCAACTGTATCTCCCCCAACTAAAAATGGTTCTAGTGTTTCTAATAAGTCATATTTTCCATAAAACACTCCTGTTCCGGTTGGCCCTAACATTTTGTGTCCAGAAAAAGCTACAAAATCTACATCCATTTTTTTTACATCAATTCTTTTGTGTGTAATGCTTTGAGCAACATCTAAAAATACCAAAGCGCCATTTTTATGCGCAATTTTTACAATTTCCTCTGCTGGGATTGTCATACCATCTAAATTTGATGTATGAACCATTGATACTAATTTTGCATTTTTTACTAATTTTTCATAATTTTCAAAATTAAAAGTTCCGTCACCGTTAGATTCCACAATTTTATGACAAACCCCTTTCTTTTTAACTAACACCTGCCAAGGAATTAAATTGGAATTATGTTCTTTGTCAGTAGTTAAAATTAAATCCCCCTTTTTAAATCCAAATGAATTAGCTAATAAATTAATCCCTTCGGTTGTATTTCTAGTAAATATAATTTCCCGCTCATCAGCGTTAATAAAATTTGCTATTATTTTTCTCGATTCTTTTACTTTTTTTGTTGTTAATTTCCCTAATTTATGCAAACTTCTAACTGCACAAGATGGATATTCAAAATAATATTCATTCATTGCTTCAATAACTTGTCTGGGTTTTAAACTCATACAAGCACTATCAAAATAAACAATGGGCTTGTTTTTAATTTGTTTGTTTAATAATGGAAAATCTTTTTTAATTTTTTCAAAGTTTAGCATTGTTAAAATATTATTATTAATAAAAATTAAACTTCATATTTAATCCTTGCTCCTATTGCTTGTAATCGCTCTTTAATTTTTTCATATCCTCTATTAATTTGATAAATATTATCAATCTCTGTTGTTCCATTAGCGACAAGAGCCGCAATTACCATTGCCATACCAGCTCTAATATCTGGACTTTCTACTTTTTTGCCATATAGTTTTGTTGGACCATTAATAATTGCTCGATGAGGATCGCACAAAACAATGTGTGCCCCCATTCTATTTAATTTATCAATATAAAACAATCTCCCCTCATAAATTGTTTCGTGTACTAAACTCATTCCGCAAGTTTGGGTTAACAAAACAGTAAAAGGCGCTTGTAAATCAGTAACAAATCCAGGATACTCATGAGTAACAATATTTATTGCCTTCAAATTCTTTGAGGGAAATACATGAATAAAATCCTTGCCTATTTGTAATTTTACGCCAATCTTTTGTAGCATCAAAAGTGGAATTTCTAAATGCATTGGATTGCAATTTTTAATTTTTAAATCGCTATTTGTAGCTGCTGCCATAATCGCAAAAGTTCCAGCTTCTATTCTATCTGGAATTATATCAAAAACTTTAGGCGATAATTTATTTACTCCATCAATAATAATTGTATTAGTTCCTGCACCAGATATTTTTGCTCCGCAAGAATTTAAAAAATTAGCTAAAGCTAAAATTTCCGGTTCACAAGCAGTATTAACTAAAATAGTTCTACCCTTAGCCAATATTGCTGCCATCATTAATGTCTCTGTTGCTGTCACACTAATAATTGGAAAAATAAATTTGGTACCAATTAATTTTTTTGCTTTAAAATAAAATACATCTTTATATTCCTTTACTTCGGCTCCTAACGCTCGAAATCCATCAATAAAAATATCTATTGGCCTCATTCCAATTACACACCCGCCTGGATATGGAAGTGTCGCTTCTCCAAATCTTGCCAATATTGGACCAATCAAAACAATAGACGCTCTTAATTTAGGCGCTAAAGTAGAACTAAGCAAAGTTTTTGTAACATTTCCAGTAAAAATTTTATATTGATGATTTCCTATATTTTCTACTTTTGCTCCCAAGTCTTTTATAATTTCTAATATTTGTTTAACATCTTCAATTTCTGGAACATTATTAAAAATAATTTCTTGCTTAAATAAAAAAGAAGCGGCCAATGCTTTTAATGCTAAGTTTTTAGCTCCGCCTACTTTAATTTCTCCTTCTAATTTTTTACCACCATTTATGATATATTTCATATCTTATATATATCATAAATTTTATTTTTTACAAAAATTATATAACTTCGTTTGGAAATTAACTATGTTTAAAAATTAAACCTCTAAACATAGGCGATGTTGTAATAGCAATATGAGCGGAACGGAACCTCATACACACTGTTAAATGATGTTATAAAAACTTTCATTCCTTATTAGAAATTTTTATTTCCCTGTTCGTAAAATCCAAAACTTTAAAATTATTTTTTTGCAGATATTCTTCTGTTACTTCGTAAAACACTGGTGCGAAATTTCTGGTAATTTCTTCGATTTTTTCAGCTTTACCGTTGATTTTTGTTTCTTTATAAATTTCATTATATCTGAAATATTTTTTACCTCTTTTGATAAAAAAATGATTTTTTTCAAATACATGAAATTTTTCAGGTATTGAATGAGGAGACAGTATTTGTCCCTTCAGATAATTATCGGTAAGCCATATTTTTAATTGTAATGGATATATTGATTTGTTTTTTATTTTCAGATCAATAAAATTATACAAAATAGTCGCACCTCCACCAAACGGCAAAGTTCTGCCAGAATCAGGAAAAACATCCATAGAATGATGATGCCTTTCTACTGCCTCAAATGGTATATGTAAAAAAATCCAGTAAAGAAAATTAGACAGTTGGCATAATCCACCACCAATTCCCTCAATAATTTTGCCGTTTGATAGTAACATTCCATCAACATATCCATTTTCATATTTTGGCTTACCAATAATCTTCCAAAGCGAAAAAACATGATTGGGCTCTATAACTATGCAGTTTAATCGTTGAATTGCTTGTTTTAAATTTATAATTTTCTGTTCTTGTAGCTTTGGATTACTATCTCCGAGCCTGCGCCTTAAAACTGATTGATGTCTGGCTACCACGCAATCAAAAAAATCATTTTTTCTTTCATGTTTAATTCTAAAATCGAAAAAATTTTGTATATCTCTTACTTTATGACGCAAAAAAATAATTGGCTTTTTTAAAAATGGATATTTTTTGGAAAGAGCAATTCTTTTTGGATTCTCGTAATTGTAGATACGCTCGGCGATTTCTTTTTCTATTTTCATCATAATTGATTAATTATATAGGAAGGGAAATAGAAATTTCATATCAATTTAACACTTATAAAAAACACTATAGCTCTGCACTCTTATTTATATTTATCCCAAAAACGATAATGAAATTTAGTGTTATTTAAATAATCAATAAATTTGTTTATTGTGTAACATATATCCACAATTGATTTGTTTTTATCAAGGCTATTTAGAAATCCAACTATTTGAGAAATCCAACTTCCGAAATATTCCATTAGAATTTTTATTTTTAGAGAACTATGCCATTTTAATTAATTTCAATTCCGGTTGTTTTTATTTTATAGATAAGAGAACTATATTTATCTTTAAAATCGTTTGGACTAAAACCAATTGGACCCATAGCATATTTTG
>ERZ1292633.1414-Hain-H41-02um-R1-1414-length-25981-cov-5_pt2 | contig 23767 bp, 20 predicted proteins | sample MGYA00564406_ERZ1292633 | MGnify/ENA primary metagenome ERZ1292633 (study PRJEB36523, sample SAMEA6512639) | groundwater metagenome | collected 2019-01-08 | study: AquaDiva: Metagenomics assemblies of 32 groundwater samples | reverse complement strand
AACGGCGGCGGTTCGTCAAATCCAGGACCAGTCACGATTGCCCAATTGCCACCAACGCAGATCAGTGCTGCTCCAGCAGTGACAACGCCCAAGGCAACTTCGCAGGGCGGCGGATTCCAGTTCTTCCCCGCAGGCTCAAACCCGCAGATTGCTTGGCAGCTCGTTATCTTCGCTCTGGTTGCAGTCTTCCTTGTCCGATTCCAAGAGCTCTCCCCGCTTCTCTTCTCTCGACTACAGCACCATACCGTTCCGCTTCGGGTGCAGTAGTAACCAACATTGGGTCGATGCGCGTTCAGCTATCGTATGCGGCTGACGTGATTAACAAGCATACGGTGTGTATATACCTACATTCCGAAAGGAATCGTCTATGATGAAATTTGACTTCATCGCAGCTCGAAATCGCTTGCGAGTATTGGCAGCTATTGCAGCTGTTGTCTTGATGAGCGGTGCGAGCTCGGCATGGGCTGATGTTGATGTCTCTGGTGAAAATAACACCACAGGCTCAGGATCATCCAATGATAATACCTACGATATCACTGACGATGTTGACCTCGACGTCACAAATGATGCTGATGTTACCAATGACGCAGATGTCACTGTTGACAGCGGCAACAACGACGTTATGGACAACACAACTGTCGAAGATATCATGGGTGGCGACATTGATGTCCAAGGTGAGTTTGTAAATGAACTCAATAGTGACGATATCGATCTCAGCATGACCTCATTTGGTGATGTGTCTGCTGATTTCACTAACGACACGACCGGTTCAGGCTCAGACAACACCAACGACCTCACTGTTGACCGAACAATGACCGTCGATGTAACCAATGATGCAGATATCACTAACGATATCACTGCTGATTTGAACTCGGGTGGCAACTCTGTCCGAGACAACACCACCGTTGGTGATGTTGAGACCGGCGACATTGAATTCGACGTCACAGTCGAAAACATGGAAAACCAGAGCGGTGGTAGCATGACGTTGCCAGACTTTGGCTCGATGGATGTTGATAGTGATTTCACTAACGACACCACGGGTGCAAACTCAAGCAACAGCAACACCGTTACCGTAACCGATGATATCGATGTAAATATCGATAACACCGCAAACGTTGACAACACGCTTGATGTCACTGGTGATTCAGGCAACAACGATGTTCGCCGCAACACAACTGTGGGCGACATCTCGACTGGCAGCCAGTCGTACAATTTCACCTTCACAAACATCCTGAACTAATTGTTCACGGACGTTTTGATGGTGATGTGGGTGTAGGAAGGCAACTTCCTTCACCCCACCAGCATCCAAAGCGAGGGAGTGAGTACCAATATGAATACACCAACTCTCATCAAAAAGATCGGCACAACCTGGCTCATTGCGAGCATGCTCGCCTTGCAGGTCTTTGTACCAGTGTCGTCGGTATTGGCTGTCGGCCCGACCGGACCAACTGGTCCCCAGGGTCCAACTGGCGTTCAAACACCGACCGGACCACAGAACCCAACTGGTCCCCAGGGTCCAACTGGCGTTCAAACACCAACTGGACCGCAGCAACAGCAGCCAGTCGACGTTGCTCTTCCTGCGTCAACTGATCCTGCCCAGCAGGCTGTCGACCAGAGCAGTGCTCCAACTGACTTAGGTGGTACTGCTGGCAGTCTTGCCCCACAAGACAGCTTGATGACGAATGATACGACCGGCAGTAATTCGGCGAACGAGAATACCTCAACGACGACGAACGAGATCGATATCGAGCAGACGAACGATGCAACGGTCGGCAATGGCGTCGATTTAGATGCCAATAGCGGATCAAACGAAATTACCGATAACACGTCCGGCGGCACGGTCTCAACAGGTGGGATTCAGGGAGCGATAGATATCGTCAACGTTACCAACTCTGTCTTCGCGCCAGGCAGCTCAATTGGCTCGCAGTCATTCGCTGGCGGTGTGCAAGACCTCTACTTGCTGGCATCAGATGGCCGAACCTTCCTTCCATCAAACAATACGACCGGCGCAAACTCCGAGAACAGCAACACCATCAATGGCTCAAATGTTGTTCACCTGATTACTGGCAACACGGCCGATATCGACAACGATGTCACGATCATCGCCGATACCGGTAATAATTTGATTGAGGACAATACCTCGTTGGGTGATTTTGTGACGGGTAGCATTGATTTGGCACTGAACTTGATCAACTTGGTCAATTTGCAGCTACCAAACTTACTGATGACCCTCGATATCTGGTCTGTCTTTGGCGACGTTAATGGGAACATCATTTTGCCATCAAATACGAATACCGGTTCGAACTCGCTGAATGCGAACACTGTCAATCAAGCAAATACCACAACCCTAGGTGTCACGCAGACAGCTGATATCTCGAATGCCTTCGATATTGGTACTAATACCGGTAGCAACACGTTGCGGGATAATAGCGTCGTAGGCGATGTCACTACTGGCGACGTCAATGTCACAGGTGGGGTGACAAACATTGCCAACGCTGGTCGGCCAATGCTCTACCTGATCAATGTTATGGGACAGTGGTTTGGCCAAGCGTTCCTGCCGGGTGTTGGCGTTATTGTCAACGAGCTTGGCAATGCTGATACCGGCTCAAACTCGATCAATACGAACGATGTTACACAAACAAATGAGCTCGATGTCCAGCTTGATCAGACCGCAACCGTCGACAACAACGTGACGATGAATCTGAACACTGGTAACAATACGTTGAATCGCAACACCAAGGTTGGCAATGTCACAACCGGTTCAATCGATGTTATGGCGAACGTTGTCAACTTCGTGAACTCGTTCGGTTCTGATCTCTCCGAATTCTCACTCGGCATCGTCAACATTTTTGGGAACTGGTTCGGCGGCATGGGTACTCCAACGGCCCAAACTGCCTCAGCGGCCGGCACTGTCTCTTCGCAGTCCACGCCGAATAACGCGAGCCAAGCAAGCGCTGCATCGTCACAGCCATCTACTCAGCCTGCTGTAGCTACCACCCCGACTCCAGCTCAATCGACACCGACATCACCTGCAACCACTGCGGGTAGCACCACAACAACCAATCCTGCTAGCTCGGCCCAGACTACGACCAGAACTTCTTCGCAATCAAGTAGTGCAGCAAACACTATCTCTGGCCAGTTTGCCTCCGCGCAAGTGCTTGGCGCAACACAAAACCTTGAGACCGTCTCGGGAGCAGTTGCTGGCACGACAAGTAACCAATCTTCTTCTCTTCCTTGGTTGTTGATCGGTGTTGCGTTGTTGATCGCCTGGATCTTTATCGAGGTCATGGCTGCCCGGATGGGCAAACAGGTTGCTACTAAGTAGCACTGACGTCATATGGTGAAACGGTTCTTGCTGGTTATTCTTCTCACGCTTGTTTTGTTTGTGCTCTGGAACTGGTCGGTGATCGCAAGCTTGCTTCGACCAACGCTGGTACGGCAAGGCATCGTAGCAACTCCCACGGTAGCGCAGTTGACTCCGAATACCGTGGTCTACGATTCATTGGGTATTGTAGCGCCACTGACGATTAACGCGGGTACCAGTCCCCTTATTGAGTCTGATTGGTCAGTCATTCGAACAGCATTGACACAAGGTGTCAGTCTGGCCTACGACGGTGACTCATTCGAAACTACGCGGTTGGCATTTGTGACCGGTCATTCGAGCGATGCAACAAAACATGCCTACGACAGTATTTTTGCACCACTTGGCCAAGCCAAGCCGGGTGATATTTTTCGGATTGCGGTTGAGGACGCGGTCTATCAGTACAGGGTTGATCAAATCCAAGAACTCTCGCCAACGAGTGCTGATGCCTTTCTTGCACTGCAGCCTACCAGTGGTCCAAGTCGCTTGGCGCTGGTGACATGCTGGCCGCCGCTGACGACCAAAATGCGGCTCGTCGTGCTTGGTGAACGGCTCTAGACAGAGGTGATAGAATAGTAGGTACAAAATGATCGGAGGCTGGCATGCGTAGAGAGTTAGCAATTGGGATCGGAGTACTACTTACTATAGGGGCTTTTGTAGCACCAATTGGCACTGATGCGAGCGAGCGGAATCGTGTCATTGTGGTCTTGCGTACGGATCGGGCACACGATCGTGTTCGACAGTTGTCGTCTGTCTCATCGTCGGTCACCCTGGTGGGCGATCTACCGGCAACGGACTCGGTGGTGGTTGAGGTAGATCCTGGGGTGATACAGACACTTGAGCAAAATCCCGATGTCCTGCGAATTGAGCCTGATGCAGTTGTCTCAATCCAAAAGCGAGCACCAGCGCCACAGATAACACCGTGGGGTATTGATCGAATTGCCGCCCCCGCCAGCCAATCAGTTAGTACTGGTAGTAGCGTGAAGGTGGCAGTGATCGATACTGGCATTGATCTTGCCCACCCTGACTTACTGCCAAACTTGCGTCCTGGCATTAATATTGTTCGTTCAACCCGGACACCAGATGACGACAACGGTCATGGGACCCACGTTGCTGGCATTATTGGGGCAGCCAATAACACGATCGGTGTCGTTGGCGTTGCACCTGCTGTCGAGCTCTACCCTGTTAAGGTGCTGAATAGTCGGGGTGTTGGTTACCTCTCGGATATCATTGCCGGTATTGATTGGGCGATCGCAAATCGTATGGATATTATCAACTTGAGCCTGGGCACAAGCGACGACATTCAATCGATGCATGATGCAGTGCGTCGGGCCGATGCAGCAGGCATTACAGTAGTTGCGGCATCTGGCAACTCGGGCGGCGCGGTGATGTATCCGGCAGCCTACGACGAGGTAATTGCTGTTGGCATGACTGACGATTCGAATGCGGTTAGCCGATACTCATCCAGAGGGCCGCAGCTGGACTTGGTTGCGCCTGGCGACGATATCCTTTCAACCTATAAGGGCCAAAGGTACAGGGAAATGACTGGTACCTCAATGGCATCACCGCACGTGGTTGGCGTTGCTGCCTTGCTCGAGGCGGTACCAAGTCGGTGTGATCGAAACGGTGACAGCCATTGCAACCATTCAGAGCTTCAGGCACGTTTACAAGCAACGGCAACTGACATCGGCGCTGCCGGGTACGACACTACGTCTGGCTACGGTATCGTGAATGCCTTGCGCGCTGTTTCGCCATAAGATAGAGAATAGATATACGAACCATCGAAAGGAGTTGGGATGAAGCCATTGACGATCGCGGGATTAGTACTAGGTGTCGTGTTGAGTCTTGGGGTGGCAGTTGCTGCTACGACCGAGTGGGGTGAGTATCGCGTTGATTTGATCCGGTGTGCTGATGCTGGGACCGTGTGTGGCTCAGTTGTGACTGGTACCGACCCCCTCTCATCTGGCAGAATTACTGTCAAAGAGGATTCCGTTGCAATTCGCATCCGTGGTGCCAAGCCCGACACCCTCTACCGAGTATCCTTTCTTCAGATGAAGAACAACGGTACGAACGTGAGTGGACCATATGGCATTGCGAGTAGTACGAACGTGGGCGAGTTGACGACTGACCATAAGGGCAATGGCAGTAAAACGTTCACCACGAAGGCCTCGATCGAGCCACGACTCGGATTCTTCTACGTTGGCCATCCAGGACAGACGAACGAGTTTGTCACTGGTATCGACCAGAACTAGTTAGATAGAGTAAGATATAGGGAGCGCCGCGGTGGCGGAATGGCAGACGCAACGGACTCAAAATCCGTCGATCGCAAGATCATGAGAGTTCGACTCTCTCCCGCGGCACCAGAATTCGATTCAGTCGAAATTCTAAGAAAGAAGAGAATTCTTGTCCGTGTTTGGCGAAGCCAACTAGGACTTATCATTAGTAGCTTATTGTGGTAATGGCCAGACGAATGGCACCGCCCCTTGTCGAAGAATCGCAGGGGGCGTTGCTGTGAGGTCAACCACGGTCGAGGGTGGGTTGTGTGGCAGTATGCCAGCGTCCAGGATCAGGTTGGGTAAATCATCAGGATCAATTAGTTGCAGAAAATCTTCTTGCAGCTGATCGTACGAGTACAGCGTTGGCTGGCCGCCTAAATTGGCGCTGGTGCTAATAAACGGTGAGCCGAAAGCATTGGCGATGCCTTGGGTCACGAGATTCTTTGGCATTCGTACGCCTATCGTATTACTATTGAGGATAGACAGATCAGCACTGAGTAGTACAAAGGTGTATTGGCCGGGTAAGTAGTGTTTTAGGATCGCCAGTTGTACCTCGTCAACAATGGCAATCCGTTCGATGAGCTCGATATCCTTAGCGATTACCGAGTACTTCTTCGATTCTTCGCGTTGTTTCATCCTGCCAATTCGCTCTCGAGCCAGCGCATTACGGACATCTGCCCCGAGTCCGTAGCAGGTGTCGCTTGGGTAGATAATCACCCCGCCACGACGGAGGATATCCCCTGCCTGTTGCAGTACGGCCGGATCGGGATTGGTCGGATCAAGATGTAACCGTTCCATATTGATAGTAGCGTACCAGGAATTTTGCTAGTATAACAGGTGTAGCGTTTGACAAGGACATCACGGGCCAGTAGCTCAGTTGGTAGAGTGCGGCATTCGCATTGCCGAGGTCAGGGGTTCGACTCCCCTCTGGTCCACCAGAATTCGCTTCGCTCATTCCATATAATAGAAAAGAATTCTTGTCCGTGTTTGGCGAAGCCAACTAGGACTTACCTTTGGAGGGAACGTGAAAGAAGCACTGTCAGTCTTTGCTGGATTGTTGTATCTGGCTGCATTCGCACCGTACATCAGTGCCATCGTACGAAAAGAAACCAAGCCTGCAAAAGCATCGTGGCTTATCTGGGCTGTCTTAGACACGATTATTCTTGCAGGCATGGTTGCTGGAGGTGCAGTGAATGGTCAGATTGCTGGCGCTGCGTTTGGTTCGTGGATAGTAGTACTCCTGGCTACGAAACATGGAGTCTCAGGGTGGACGACCCTCGATAAACTCTGTTTTGGCGGAGCCCTGCTCGCAATCGTGCTGTGGCAGGTGTTTCAAGATCCGGTGCTTGGAATTGTGACAAGCCTGATTGCTTACAGTCTTGGCTTCGCGCCAACCATAGCGTCAGCGCTGAAAGACTCGAGTCGAGAAAACAAGTTAGCCTGGTTACTATTCTGGGTGTCATCGGTCTGCTCGCTGGTCGCTGTTCCAGTGTGGACTGTGGCGGATGCCGCTCAGCCAGTTACATTCCTCTTCATGAACAGCGTCATGATGTATATCCTCTTAGTCCGATCTCCAGCGCTAGCCACGAGCAAGTGAGACGCGGAGAGTTGATATACTAGCTTTATGAAACACACACACCGTCTCTCGTCACCGAATATCGCCTACCTGCGCAACTTTGTCTTTGGCGTTGAGGACAGCCTTGTCTCCACCGTTGGCTTACTCTCGGGTGTGGCAATTGCAGGCGTTGCAGAAGAGACCATTATTCTTACTGGCATCGTGTTGATCTTCGTTGAGGCAGTCTCGATGGCCGCTGGGACCTTCCTCTCTGAATATGCGGCTGAAGAGTACGAACAGAAACGCGAGGTCTCTGAAGGGCCGTCACTGAAGAATGGCGCTGTCATGTTTGTCTCGTACTTTGTGTCTGGCTTTTTGCCACTCATTCCGTACATGCTCTTCGAGACAGCTGTTGCCTTTTGGGTCTCAATCGGGGTATCGCTGATAGCACTCTTTCTCCTTGGAGTACTCGGTGCGAAAGTTGCCCACGTCAATCTCATGCGGAATGCCTTGCGGATGCTCTTTGTTGGTGGCCTGGCCATTACCGTCGGGGTGCTTGTCGGACGGTTTTTCGGCAATTAGCGGTCGAAGAACCGATATATTGCTGGCTATAAGGTTGATTTTTTCTGAATCATCCTGTAAACTGCCGGCAGCACTTGGAAGGACTACTTAAAACATGGATCTGAATCAGTTTTACGCCGTGGCGTTCAACAAGACTCTGAGGAGCTTGCTGGAAGATTTTGACGATGCAGTACAAGAAGTGATGGGAATGCTTCGGACCGACTGCAACCCCAATCTACCAGTTCAATGCTTCAACATCACCCCCTACCTCACCGACTACTACGAACAGGCGATGAAATACCAAGGCCTTGAGATGCGCAGCTATCAACTGTTCGAGCCTGTTACACGCAAGCTCGATCTACCGATGGTAGTGACGGTTTCGCTGACTATGGAATTCCGTTGTCACAACGATGTCTGGCCGAAAGATGAGGTCACTATCGGCATTGGCGCCCATATCCAGCTCCAGACCGACGCGAGTCGAAAGCTCAACGGTGGCCTCCTGATTGGCTTACCAAAAGATTTCGACCTGCATATGCAGCCCCAGCGTCGGGTAGCTATCGGCAGCTCAGCCCGCTTTACGGCAGCCCTTTCCCAACCCGTCCCGGCCTAGACCACCCATCCCTCCTCCACCTGTTGCCCCGACTCCTTATACGAGCGGGGCTTTTTTTGTCCAGCGAAGTACGCTATAGGTAGAGGAATGGATACAGTCACCTCCCTCGAACGAACCAGCGACCTATTGAGCCTTGATGCGAGTAATATGCTCCAGTCGATTCGGGATTTTCCAGACCAGCTGGCCTCGGGTTGGTCATCAATGCGGCAGCTGACGATTCCCACGCACTACGTCCAAGCCTCGCACGTGGTGATTTTGGCAGCCGGCACCAGCGCCTTAGCTGCCCAGTATGCAGCTCGGCTGGCCAGTGCCGACAGCAGCGTGCCAGTCAGCGTCTGGTCTGCTTCCCGCCTGCCGGCTTTCGTCAATGGCCGCACGCTCGTGATTGCTATGAGCTACAGCGGCAAGGCCGGCGAGATATCCGAAGGATTCCGAGAGGCGGCTGAGCGCGGGGCCAAACTGTTTGGTATCAGTACTGGCGGTGAGATTGGGGCACTCTGTCGGAAGTACCGAGCACCGTGGTACCAAATCCAGTACGGCGCCCAATCCCGGGCGGCTTTTGGCTACTTGCTCGCGCCACTGGTTGAGACGCTTCAGCGCCTGAGCTTCATTCGCAAAGACACCATCCAGTTTGAGCAGTCGGTCGATGCGCTCCGATCGTACGTCGAACGGCTCGAGACACCAGTCCCGGTCAACCAGAATCCGGCCAAGCAGTTGGCCAAGCAGTTGTCCGAGAAGCAGCTCTACTGTATTGCCAGTAATCTCTGTTTCCCAATCGCGCAGCGTTGGACAGCACAGCTCGCGCAGAATGCCAAGCAAGGTGCCTGGTGCGAGCCAGTCGATATTGTTGAGCACGCCACGATCGAGCGGCTGACCAGCTTCACTGGTCCGAACGCCACGACCTTCGTGGTCAACTTCCGCAGCAATTACGATTCGGACGCCGATGCGCTCTCGCTCAATGCTGTTGAGCAGCTACTAGCAATTGCCAAGACCCCGTACCAAGAGCTCCTATTAGATGGCAACGGCACCATGTTCCAGGACTTTCTGATCTTTACGGCCTTGGGCGACTACCTGAGTTTCTATCTAGCTTTGATCAAGGGTGTCGACCCAACGCCAACCCCGCTGCGCGACGAGCTGGTCGCCCGCATGAGTGGCACCCGTATTTACCAGCGCTAATCGTTGACAGAGTCGACAGGAGCCGAGACAATGCGAGGGCAATCAAAGGAGGGTTATGGCCGCTATTGGATCCTTTCAGTCGAGGGTGATCCTCGATTCTCGGGGTAAACAGACGATTGAGGTCGACGTGCACTGTGACGACGGCACAATGGGTCGTGCCTCGGTGCCCTCTGGCGCCTCTACCGGTATCCACGAGGCCGCTCGGGTTGAGGATATGGACCAGGCGCTCAAGAACGTAGCCCAGCTCGGCGAACAGCTGGTCGGCCAAGATCCAACCCAACAAGAGCGAATCGACTTAGCACTCCTGACTGCCGATGGCTCCGAAGACAAGAGCAAGCTTGGCGGTAACGTCTTGCTGGCTATCTCAATCGCTGTTTGCGATGCCGGTGCTAAGGCAGCCAAAAAGCCCCTCTATCAACATATTCACGATGTGGCTGGCCAGAAGGCTGCGATTGGTTTGCCAACGCCGATGTTCAATATCATCAACGGCGGCAAGCACTCCGACAACAAGCTCGAGGTGCAGGAGTTTATGGTCGTACCAGCCCGTGACCAACGGCCCTACCGAGAAAAGCTGATCATTGGTCGTGAACTCTACCAGCAGCTCAAACAGATCCTGCACGATATGGGCCATTCAACGGCCGTTGGTGATGAGGGTGGCTTTGCGCCGCGCCTTAACTCGAACATCGAGGCAGTCGAACTCCTTGTCCGCCTGATCGAGAGTTCGTCCTACAGGCCACAGACCGACGTCTCGATTGCCATGGACGTGGCTGCCAGCTCGATTCCTGATTTGGCAGCTGTCACCTACCCGCTCGACCCAATCTCGTTCTACGAAAAACTCATCACCGACTACCCAATCATGTCGATTGAGGATCCGCTGACCGAAGACGATTGGCAGGGCTGGGTAGAGCTGAACAGTCGCATCGGCAGCCGGGTGATGGTGGTTGGTGACGATCTGTACACCACCAATCCAAAGCGGCTCAAAGAAGGCATCGAAAAGCGGGCCAGCAATGCCATTCTCATTAAGCCCGACCAGATCGGTACCCTCACCGAAACCTTTCAGACCATGCGGCTAGCCGAAGAGGCTGGTTTTGCCCGGATTGTCTCGCACCGCTCTGGTGAAACCGAGTCGTCCTTCATTGCTGATCTAGCGGTGGGTACGGGCGCTGAGTTTTTGAAAGATGGCGCACCAGCCCGAGGTGAGCGCGTGGCCAAGTACAACCAGCTGCTTCGGATCGCCGAAGTCTTAGAAAGGGCGTAAGAATGGATCGGCAGCGTCTCATTTTGATGATCCTCGACGGCTTTGGCCTCTCGCCAGCTACCAAAGGGAATGCCCCCTACCTCGCGAAAACCCCAAATCTCGATCGTCTGGCCGCCGAGTATCCGTACACGGCCCTCACCGCCCACGGAGCCGAGGTTGGCTTGTCTTGGGCTGAAATGGGTAACTCAGAGGTCGGGCACATGAACCTAGGCGCCGGCCGGGTCGTGTTGCAGGAAGCCACTCGGATCAGCCACGCCGTCGAGACCGGTGAGTTCTACACCAATGAGTTTCTGGTTGCCGCCTGCGACAAAGCCAAGCAGACGAATACGACCCTTCATCTGATCGGCATCGTCTCTCCTGGTGGTGTCCATGGCCACATCGACCACCTGGTCTCACTGATCGAGCTAGCTAGGCGTCAGCAGGTACCAACCATTGCCCTCCACCTCATTTCCGATGGACGCGACGCAACGCCAAAGTCGTTCGAGAAGTTCTTCCCCAAGCTTAAAAACATCGCCCGAAAGGCTGGTGCCCAGTTTGCTACCCTGGCTGGACGCTACTACACCATGGATCGTGACCGCCGTTGGGATCGAGTCCAGGCAGCCTACATCGCGATGGTCGACCGGAAGGGTGTCGTGACCGAAACGGTCGAGGAAGCGCTCAAACTGGCCTACGAATCGCGCAACGAGACCGACGAGTTTCTCACTCCAACCGTGATCGGTGCCAACAAGCCAGAGTTGGCTATTAAAAATGGCGATGTCGTGATTTTTAGTAACTACCGGCCAGACCGTGCTCGACAGATGTCGCAGGCGCTCGATGGCGAGGAGTTCAACGGCTTTACGCGCCAGCCACTCGACCTGACCTTTGTCACCTTCTCGGAGTATGGCGTCAAGCTCAAGAACAACAGCGTCGCTTTTCCGGTTGAGGCGATGAGCAACCAGCTTGCCGAGGTGCTCTCGTCGGCTAATCTGCGCCAGCTCCACCTGGCCGAAACCGAAAAGTACGCTCACGTCACTTACTTCTTCAACGGCGGCCGCGAAGAGCCATTTCCGCTCGAAAAGCGGATGCTCATTGAATCACCCAAGGTGCCGACCTACGATCAAGAGCCAGCCATGTCGGCCCGTGAAATCACGCGGACCTTGCTGGAAGCCTACGAGGCCGACAGCTTCGATGTCGCGATCGTCAACTACGCCAACGGCGATATGGTTGGGCATACCGGCAACTTGGCTGCAACCATCGTTGGTGTCGAAACCATCGACGAGGCCTTTGGCCAAATTAGCCAAGCAGTCGAGGCGAATGGTGATATTCTCATCATTACCGCCGACCACGGTAACGCCGAGCAGAAGATCCACCCAGACACCGGTGACATCGACAAGGAGCACACCGCCAACCCTGTGCCACTCATTGTCGTCCATCCCAAGTTCCGCCATAAGCCGCTCGAGGGCGATGTCAAACTGAAACTTGTGTCCACTGGCGCCATTGGTATTCTTGCCGATGTCGCGCCAACCGTGCTCGATCTGCTCCATGTGCCAAAGCCCAAGGACATGACAGGCCAAAGCCTGATGGCCGTGATCAAACGGTATCACTAGGAATGCCTGGGGGTAGCCAATGCAGCAGGTAACCGATGTCCGCACGCGGCCAAGGCCAGTTGTTCTGCTTGTCTTAGATGGCTGGGGACTCTCGCCGTCGTGGCAGAGCAATGCCATTGTTTCTACCCGCACACCAACCTTTGACTACCTGTGGAAGCACTACCCGCACACCGTCCTCCAATCGTTCAAGCTAGTTGCTAGCGACGAAGGTGTCATCCGCTCAAGCGAGATCGGCCATGCCTCAATCGGCTCGGGCCGGATTGTCAAAGACGACCTAACCGAGCTGAACCTAGCCATCGACAACGGCCAGTTTTTCGATAACCCCACCATTCAGGCGGCGATGGACCGAGCCCGTGAGAACGGTAGGGCCGTCCACCTGATCGGCCTGATGTCAGAAGGTGGCATTCAGGGTTCACTGGGTCACGCCCTTGCCCTTGTCAAACTTGCCAAACAACGCGGCGTCACCGAGCTGTGGCTGCATCCTATCACTGATGGCTTGGATGCTGAGGCTCACTCAGCTGGGAGCTATCTACAAACACTCGAGCAGCATCTGAAAATCGAGGGTGTTGGCACGATTGGCACCCTACTGGGCAGAAGCTTTGCCATGAACCAAGATGACAATTGGGAAGCCACGCTCAAGGCCTATAAGGCACTCATGTACGGCGAAGGTCGGACTGCCCCATCGGCCGAGGCGGCCTTGCAGGCGGCCTACGCTAACGACTTTGGCGATGCCACCCTCCCCCCAACCGTGGTAGTCGACCAGTCCTCGAGCGAAAAGTTTGTCCGTGGTCGAATCCAGCCTGGCGATGTCGTTATCTCGTGGAACTTCCGCCACGACGGTATCGAACAGCTGGTCCGTGCCTGCCTCGACGAGAACGTCCTCCGCCGCTTTCTGGTTAGTCGCCAAGCACCGTTGTGCAAGGTCGCTCAGTTTGTCAGCCTGACCGACTATCGCTTTCAGCTCCCAAGCTTAGTTGCTGCCTTCCCAGCTTCCCAGTTAACCAATACCTTACCCGAACTGATCGACGCTCATGGCATGTTCCAGCTGCGAATTGCCGAGGCGATCAAGTACCCGCACATCACCTACTTCTTCAACGGTGGCCGGACCGAGCCGTTCGAACACGAGTCCCGCATCATCGTGCCAACCAAGCAGGTGAAGAATGCTGCCGAGTACCCGCAAATGAATGCAGCACAAATTACCGAGCAGTTAGAGCGGAGTGTTCGCGCCCGTGCCCACGACTTCATTTTGGTCAATCTTGCGAACGTGGACACTGTCGCTAAGACTGGTGACATTGTGGCCACGGCCACGGCCGTGCAAGTCGTAGATGAGGCTATTCGGCGGATTGCCAACGTTACCATCGAGGCTGGCGGCGTTCTGCTGGTTACGGCCGACCACGGCAATGCCGAGCAGGTACGCCAGCAGCACACAAAGGGTATTCGTCACACGGTTGCTCCCCTACCCTTAATTCTGGTCGGCCAGGCACTCAAACACGATCCCGCCTTAGAAACGGTCGAAAAGAACGATGTCGTGGCCCGCATGGTCCGCTCGTCGCACACCTTGGCCGATGTGGCACCAACCGTGCTCGAGTTGCTAGGCATCGCCAAACCGAGTGATATGACAGGCACTTCTCTCTTGTCCGACCTGTCCACAAGATGACGGTGGTGCAAATTGATTCCAGTTAGTATGCTGGTATATAAGCGCGCAGGCGCACATTCATTAGTAGTAATAGTATAAAGTAGCAAGCATAACCTGTAAGGAGGGTTCATGTATAAAGGTATCCTACGGACGGCGAAAGTCGCTGTAGAGAAAGTCACAAGCGCAGGTCTCATTGCCTTATTGGCAATGCTGTCCTTCATGGTGGTGCCATCCGGCGCCTCGGCAGCAGATTTAAATGCAGAGAGCACATCACAGCTGAATCCAACAATTAACTTCGCCACTAATGAGTTCACAATTGATCAAAGCAATGTGTCACTCTCGGCAATTAAGTGCATCCGTGTTGAGTTTGATACGGTTGCCGATGGCTCAGGTACAATCCCAACGGGTATGAGTCTTGCCGGTGTAACTTACGATGCAGCAGGTTCAGATTATGTGCCAGACGTTCAAACCTGGACTGCAGCAGATCAGACAGCAGGTGTGGTATTTATTACCAATGCTACAGGTGAAACTCCTGCGTCAGCTTCCGGCGCAACCGTAAAGCTTACAGGTATCGTAAATGGGTCGGTGAAGAACACGACCTACTTCATCATTGTCAAGACTTTCAATAACACTGACTGCGTAACAACTCCAGTTGATACAAATGGTCAATCAACTTTTGTATTTACTGAAGGGGTGGTTGTCAGTGCGACGGTCAATCCAACCCTGACATTCACGGTTGATTCGACGACTTGCAACTTAGGCACATTGTCTGCTTCAACGACTGGCTCATGTAGCCACACGATGACAGCAGCTTCGAATGCTACGAGCGGGTATGCAATTTCATATATTGCGAGCTCAACGTTGACTAATCCTTCGTCGGATACTATTACTGCCAACGGTGGCACGGCTGTTGCTAATGCAGTTGGTGGTGAGCAGTTTGGCTTGAACTTGGTTGCCAACACGACGCCAGTTGTCGGTGCGACTCGAACTGGTGATACGGGCGGTAACCCGTCAACACAGTACAATATCGTCAATAGCTTTGCTTTTGATACCGCAGGAGCAACCGTTGCCACGGCAGCTGCTCCAACTGTAGTGACGACGTTCACTGTCGCTTACATCGCCAACATCAGTTCTGCGACAGAGGCCGGTTTGTATACCAAGACACAAACCTACAATATAACAGCAACCTACTAACCAATAGAGAGGGGCAGATCATATGAACAACAAATACAAAGGACTGGCCTTTGCCACGGGCGTAGCGGCATTGGCGAGTATGATTGCTGGTCCGCTGATCGCGGCTGCGCAATCTAGCTCGGACGCAGTCAACGTAACCATCACGCCACTGTTGCGGGAAATCACCGCAAAGCCAGGTGACACCTTCACCGGCTCGGTAGAAATTAAGAACGAGTCGTCAGAAGAGCAGACCTTCTTTGCAGCAGCTCGTGACTTTACCTCGAGCGAGGACGCCTCAACGGGCGCACCAAAGTTCCTGGAGAGCGCTGGTACGCCAGCCCAGAGCGTCAGCTCATGGACAACCTTTGACAAGCAGTCGGTAAAGATTGCCTCAAAGGGCACAGCAACCTTGGATTACACCGTCAAGGTGCCAGAAGCTGCTGAGCCGGGTGGCCACTACGCAGCCGTCTTTGCCTCAACACAGGCGCCAGACGTATCAGGTGGATCGGGTGTTGCCATTGCAGCACGGGTAGGATCATTGCTCTTGGTCACCGTATCAGGTGATATCCGAACCTCAGCAGAAGTCGTCAACTTTAAGACCGACAAATCAGTCTATCAGGCTGGCCCGATCAACTTCACCGCATCGATGAAGAACTCGGGGAACATTCACTTCAAGCCAAAGGGCACCATCGACATCAAGAACGGCTCAACCGTCAAGTCGATCAGCTTTAACGAAACGGGCGGCAATGTACTGCCAAACAGTGTCCGCGACTTTACTTCGGTACTTGATGGTAGCTTCAGCTTTGGCCGCTATACAGCAACCTTGGACGTTACGGCGCAGGCTCCAAATGGTGACTCGATCCCATTGGCAGCCACGGTCAGCTTCTGGGTCATCCCAATGAGCACCGTCCTCATCGCCCTACTCATCTTGATCGTTCTCTACATGATCTTGAAGAGCGGCATGAAGTCATCGGGTGGTTCAAGCTACAGCGAAACCACAACGACTAAGAAGGCAGTCAATAAGTAAGTAAAAACACTCAAGTGTTCTCCAGCCCGCCATGTGGTGGGCTGGTTTTGTGTTGGGGGTAAGTGAATTGGAGGCTCAAGCGAATGGCTGTATACTAGGCAAATAGATGGAGGGAATCTCATGCACAAGTGGCTCAAGCCAATTGGTATTGGTGCGATCGTAGCACTGCTTTGTGCTGTGGTGCGGCCGGTGCCAGCTCAGGCTGCCCTGTTCACACTCGAGAGCATGGCGCTCTCGAATCCAGCCCTCAACCAGACCGGTGTTACCTATACCATGACCGTCAGTAGTCAGACGGCTGCTACCATCCGTTGCATTACCTTGCGTCTCACCGATACACTGGGTAGTAACTCGTTGCCAGCTGGCATGGATATTTCTGGCGCGACACTCAGTGGCACCAGTACGATTGTGCCAACACCAGGTGCCTGGACGCCAGTTGGTGTCAATGCGACGGGTGTTATTACGATCCTCAATGCGGCCGGTGAGCTGCCAGCTGGTGGTGCTGGCCGAACCTTGGTGCTTGGCGGTATTGAGAACGGCTCAACCGGCAACACCAGCTACTATGCCGAGTTGACCACCTTCAGCGATGTTGCCTGTACTACAGCTGTCGATACCGAAGGCATTGCCTTGTTTGTTTTTACGAGCGGCGTGCTAATAACCTCGATCGTTGTTGACGCACTGAGCTTTTCGATTGATCCGAGTTGCTCCACTGGTGGCCTGAATCCAGAATCGGCGGGTAAGTGTACGTTGCAGATGCACGCCTCGACCAACCACGCGACCGGGTACACTATTTCGTACTCTGCCACAAACACACTGACCCATAGTCAGAATGCTGATTCCGTCACCCCGATCGGCTCGACCGCCCAAGCCAGCCAGCCTGGTACCAAGCAGTTTGGCTTCAATATGGTTGCCAACACCAACCCAAGCGTTGGGGCGGGACCAGCCGGTGGATCTGGCGTAGTCAGCTCGCCATACGACACACCGAACATGTTTGCCTTTACTACCAGCGGCGGTCCAATAGCAACCACCGCAACCTTCAGCGCTGATACACTCTACACCATCTCCTACATTGCCAACACCTCACCCAATATGGTCTCGGGTAACTACGTCTCGAGCCAAACATTCACCATCGTTGCCAACCCATGACACTGCCCCGCCTCTTACTTTTGGGTGCCTTGCTGGTCATGCCGGTTGTGGCGGTTGCCCAAGACCAGCCCAAAGGCCAGACGATCAGCCTGAAGCCGGCAACGGTCTCGATTAGCGTGCCAGCTGGCGAGGTCACCCTGCAAACGCTCTACTTCTCCAACCACACCGGCTCAACCCGAACCTTTATTGTCCAACGGGCTGACTACGACTTTACCAGTAAAGACGACAAGGGCATCCAGTTCCTCGATGCCGGCGTCACCCGCGACAGCATCCACGGCATGCTCGATGTCACACCCGTTACCTTCGAGCTCGAAGACGGTGAGACACAGGAGTTCTTGGTTCGGCTTCGCCCAAGCGAGACCACCAAGCCTGGCCAGTACAGGGGCGCCTTGTTCATTGGTGAACAGGTATCCCACTCTGACGATGCCTCGATTGACGTTGTCGGGCGGGTGGGGACGATTATTGGCGTGACGGTAACGAGCGGCACTGGCTTGACCGGCTCAGCGCTCGATCCAGTCTCGGCCAAACCGTCTGCCATGATGGTGGCGTTCATTACGATCATTGTTCTGATGTTCTTTGGTGCCGGCATTGCGGCTGCCCGAGTAAAAATCCAAAACGCCAATAAGCTGTACTAGTTATGTCCAGTGCGCAGGATGCGGCAACGGTTGTGGGGCACCTTCGCGCCAATGGGTTTGAGGCCTATTGGGTCGGCGGCTGCGTCCGCGATACTCTCCTTGGAAACGTCCCAAAAGATTATGATGTCGCCACCAACGCCAAACCCTCGGATATCGAGCGGCTTTTTCCAGAGCACTACCCGGTAGGTAAGTCTTTTGGCGTAATGATTGTTAGCGTCCCTTCTGGGGGCGTTGAGGTCGCCACCTACCGCAGCGAAGAGGGCTACTCGGATCGTCGGCGGCCAGACCAGGTAGTCTGGAGCGACGCCAAGGGTGATGTGTTACGACGGGATTTCACGATAAACGGCTTACTCTACGATCCAGAGACGAAAGAAGTTATTGACTACGTTGAGGGCCAGCGCGATCTAGCACTTGGATTAATCCGAGCGATTGGCGTACCAAGTGCGCGATTTGCCGAGGATCCATTGCGTATCCTGCGAGCGGTTCGACTGAAGAACACGCTCGGCTTTCAGTACGACCGTCCAACGTACCAAGCGCTTCATGATGCCGCGCCTAGCATCACCCATATCTCAATGGAGCGGATTGGCCACGAGTTGTCGCGGATGTTCGGGCACAGCTCGCGTGAGCAGGCGGTGCGGGACTTGGATCAAATCGGGTTACTGCAGATCCTTCTACCCGAGGTGGTGGCCACCAAGGGCACGCCCCAGCCACGCGAGTTTCATAAGGAGGGCGATGTCTTTGAGCACCTCCTGTTGTCACTCAAAGCCGTACCGGCGGATGCCCCAAGCTTCCTGGCGTGGGCAGCATTGCTCCATGATGTTGCAAAGCCTCTAGTGATCAAATACCCAGCAGCGGGTTCGACAGGGCGGATTACCACCTACGGCCACGCCAAGCAATCGGCAGCGGTTTCCAGACGTATCCTGACGCGTCTGCGACAACCGAACACCGAAATCGAGGTCGTGGAGTGGCTCATCGCCAATCACATGAGTCTGGCCCACATCGAGCAGCTCCGGCCAGCGAAGCGGGAGCAGTTTGTCCTCGATCCCCGTTTCCCGTGGCTCCTAGAACTGCACCATGCCGATGCCGCTGGCGCGCTCCCCGTTGATCTGGGTATGTATAACCAGAACTTGGCGCTCTACAAACGCATGAAAGCGGCCCACGCCGAGCACATTGCCGCCACTCCCCCGCTCTTGCTCGATGGCCATGATCTGATCGCCCTTGGCGTCCCAGCCAGTCCCAAAATCCCCGAACTACTCGAAGCCGTCCGCAATGCTCAGCTTGTAGGCAAAGTCACCAATAAAGAAACAGCGCTCGCCTTTGTGCGAACGCTGCTCTAGTCCCCTGTTGGTGTTTACGGAAGGGCGGCGGCGTAGATAGCGACCGAGGTTGAGTAGCTGCCAGGCTCCTGGGTCACTGGGACGTTCAGCTGGTATGTAATGGTGGTAGCGTCTGGTGAGCTGATCGACTGGATCAGTTCGTGGTAGACCGTTGGTGTTAGGGTTGGGATGGCTGCGTAGTTGGCACCACCGCCCCAGATGGGATCGACGCTGGTGCCGGAGCTAATCGTAAAGCCCAGTCCGCCACTGAAGGCGGTTGGTGCCGCAATTGTACCACTGCTGTCGCTAATCGTGGTGGTGTTATTAGTATGGGTCATTAATCGGTCTTTTTGGATAGCGAGCGTGTAGCCAGCCGATGAGTCGGTGGCAACGGTGCTGGTCGTCGTGCCAGTCACGGGGCTGCCTGGTACCAGTAAGCCAAGGTTCACGGTCGGCGCATTCAGGGTCAGGCTGACCACTGAACCTGTGACCGAAGGAAACCCAGTGTCTAGTGAGTAGTTGGTGCTGTTGGCTACGCCTACGATTGGTCCGCTCGAGGCTCGGATCTCGAAGTTGGTCGAGCCAATTTCGTTGCCAAACGAGTTCATATTAAACTGCGGAATGCTATACGTAGCACTATCCAGCGCCATCGCCCCTTGTGGTGCAAGGAGGAGTATGGCGATGAGGATGAGTAGGGTGTAGATGCGATGCATAGGTGCCTTTCTATTCTACAGCTATGGACCAACAACCGTGAAGTTGACAGTAATACCAGCCGTTGGGACAAAACTCGAGAGGCTTTCAAGGACAAAACTACCGGGAGCTGCCGAGAAGCTAATAGCGGTGAGCGGTGCACCTGGCGCTGCGGCAACGGGACTCACGGTAACGGTAATTGGTCCGGCGAATGGCGTGGTGATCGTTACAAGGCAGGCGGTTGCGCTGGCCGGTGCGGCCGTGAAGCCTGTGCCTGATGTAGTGGCACAGGCACCTGTCGTAACGCCACCGCGCAAGATCCGGACATCTTCGTCGACGTTTTTGGTTGAGTTGAGTTTTTCCCACGTTCCATCGTAGACGTAGAGGTCGTCGGCAGTGGAGTTGTATGCCAGGGCGACACGTCCAGTATACGAGGTTGGAGTGCCCGTTGGTACGCCAGGCATCGAAGACAAGTATAGGAAGCCATCTGTTGCCGTGGTGGCGAGCGCAGCGGAGCCAACAATAACGCTGCCGGTCGTAGTGATTGTGAAGTACGAGCTCGACCCCTCTTGAATGCGTAGGTTGCCATCGGTGGTGGCACCGTTTGTCTCGTCGACTGTCATCTTCCAATCTCGTGCCGTGGCCGTTTCCGCAACCGTCGTAGTCAGGTGCAACGAGGTTGGCCCAAGGTAGAGGTCACGGAAGCGCAAGGCCGAAGAGCCAAGGTCGTAGGTATCATCGGCATCAGGCCCAATATGGCCAGCTACTTCGAGTCTAAAGTTGTTGCCTATCGTGCCAATACCAACGTTTTCTGTTGCGTTGTCGATGCTGAAGTTTGGTTCGGTTGTTGTCTGTATGCGTACGCCGCTGTCGTCTCGACTAAAGAAGCCCAAGAATCCAGCTGTCGATTGGAAGATCTCGGTCCACTTCGCTCCAGCTCCAGCAGTGTCGTTCACAAGGTCGAAGCTTGGGTCATTGCCCTCGATCAAGACATCCCCGGCAGTGGCACCGGTCTCGATATGGATGCCTTTGCCGCCAATTGCAACTGAACCCAGAATGCTATCGAATGGATCATTTGTACCGATACCCACGTCGCCCTCGTCGGTGACAATCAGACGGTCAACAAGTGCGTTGAGTGAGGAACCCGAAGCACCTGCGGGCGCGGTTTGGATTTTGACTGAACCACCAGCAGCACTGCCCGTGCCCTGTCCACCAGCAAGCTTCAGTCCCATACCCTCGTGGTTTAGCCCGAGTCCGCCAGTAGGCTGCAGTGTTGACGCAATGGAATTACTGGAAAACGAGGAGACTCGGCCGTAACCAAAGTAGATCTTGCTCGTGTCGTAGCCAGCCTCAAAATTGTCTCCAATGACGAGTGCATTATCTTCGTCGGCCACCGTTCGGTCGCCAAGGGCAATGGAGTGTAAACCAGAAACTTCTGCCCGCGCTCCAAGTGCCGTAGAGAATAATCCCGTAGCCTTGGCAAGCATTCCCACAGCCAGTGCCTCGGTACTTGATGCCACTGTCCCATAGCCAAGTGCAGTTGTTGATGTTGCTGATGCCGCTGCAGCTGAGCCTACTGCGGTGTTTGTAAATCCTGTTGCAGACGCGCCAAGACCAAACTGTTCGCTTGTTCCTGCAGATGTGCCTGGTACGCTCAGACTAGCATTGCCAAGCGTTCCAACTCGAACATCTCCGCCATCATCAACCAAGAGAATGTCCCCCTTGGTGGCGTGGCTGGTGGAGCGCAGGACAAGATTCTGTGAAGCGGCTGTGCCTCCATAACCAGTCTGGCCACCGGCTTGGCCAGGTAGTTGGAAGAAGTTTTCGGCCGAGACACCGTCGAGCTCGTCGGAGTTAAAAGCGTACGGCGCGGCTCCAAGACGGATGCGCGGTGTCATCTCGGCATCGGTGCCGACTGTGACCCCAAGCCAGTACTCGTCCAGGTTGAAGTCGATGCCAGTGAGTGAGGTGAGGGCGCCAAGGGTCGTGCTAAAAATGCCGTCAACCGCACTAATTTGGTTGGCACCAGTGTGCGACTCGGTCCAGACAGCTGCGCCACCGATCGAGGTTGTGTAGAGCCGGAGGACGGCATCGTAGCTGCCATCTGCTACTACAGTGCCATCGCTATTGGTCAGGCGACCTTGGAATGGCAGTTGGGCAAAGATACCAGTCGCTGCTTGCGGATTGTCAGCTAGGCGTGGCCCAAGTGCGACCGCACCTGCGAGTAAGAGTGTGAGGAATGCGACCAGCACGTGCACTGGCACGCGGATACCGCTGTGATGCCACGCCCGGTAAGCACCGACATGGTCATGTAAGTACTGGTGGGCCCCCTTTGTACCAGGAAGATACCCACCACAATTACCCTGCCCATCACAAAACTGTGTATTCAACGGTCCCTCCGTAGATAGAACCCAGTATAGCAATCTTGTGTGGATTTGGTCGTGTGGAAAGGTTACGGCGTACCGGTGATAATAAAGTCAAAGGCGTCGTCAGTCAGAGTAAACTCTGTGCCACCAGGTGAGGCACCTTCCCAGCGGGTCGTTCGGATTTGGACGGTGGTCGTCGTTGGCGTGTAAGAGCTAGCGAAGCTCAGACGCCCAGCGGCAGGGATGTAGGCGTTGCCGGTAGTTGTGGTTGGTGCGACTGAAAACGCGGTGTTGAAGTTGATTTGGTAAATACCCGAGCTAGCTGTATGAGTAACGGTGAAACCACTGCCAGCAGTGATCGTGCCATTGGCCGCTACGCTGCCTCGAATAGTGCGGAGAGGCTCAGCGGTCGTTAACTTTCCGGTGTTATTAATAAGATCAGTCTCGACGCCGTTCTCATCTTTGAAGAAGAGGCTGTTGCCGCCGGCAATACTCTTGACGTAAAGCTTGCCTTGGTTGGCAGTAGCGGAGGGTGCAGATACTTCGCCCAGCACTACTGATCCTGCGGACATACTGGTTAGCTGCTGCCAGGCGCCACCATTGTAGGCGTAGAGAATGTTGTTAGTGCTGTCATAAGTTGTTGGTACTCTTCCAGTGTACGTAGTTGGAATGCCTGTCGGCGTGCCAGCCATGCTTGGTTGATAGAAGAAGCCTGTCGCTGCTGAGGTAGCGAGCGCAGCGGTACCAACAACGACGTTGCCAGTATCGCTAATTAAGAGTCGCTGTGTGCCATCGAGACCAAACTCAAGTTCATCGGCTGTGGTGTCGAAAGTGATCGCTCCTCCATCGGTCGTACTCGTACCAATATGTAGCGTTGCTGGCCCAAGGTAGAGGTCGCGCCAACGGAGTGCATCGGAGCCAAGGTCGAAGGTGTCATTGGTGGTTGGCAATAAACTTCCGCCGAAAACAACATCTGTTCCAAACTCGATCTGATCTGATGCGTTGAGTTTGATGAGGCTGAAGTCTGCAGTGTTGCCTGCATTGCGCGCAGACAATGACGCATTATTTGGGAGTCGAATATGTCCAGCAGTGGCAACAGTACCAAATCCGTTCGTGCTATGTACCTCAAGATGCCCTTCGATAGCGACGCTCGCATTGCCGCTAGTTGCTCCAGCTCCATTGCGGAACCTGAACTGTCCATTTGATGCGCCAGCTTCTATGTCGACTATTCCAGAAGACGTTGGTCCAAACTGGATGAAGTCATCGCCAGTTAGTTGGACAAGGTTTGTATTGCCGCCACCGGTGCCACCAGAGCCTACAGCATCGGCTGTAACTGTGGCTGCATTTGGGAGTCGAATATGTCCAGCAGTGGCAACAGTACCAAATCCGTTCGTGCTA
>ERZ1292633.1663-Hain-H41-02um-R1-1663-length-23768-cov-7_pt1 | contig 23768 bp, 23 predicted proteins | sample MGYA00564406_ERZ1292633 | MGnify/ENA primary metagenome ERZ1292633 (study PRJEB36523, sample SAMEA6512639) | groundwater metagenome | collected 2019-01-08 | study: AquaDiva: Metagenomics assemblies of 32 groundwater samples | reverse complement strand
GTCAGCGGTTCGAACCCGCTAGGCTCCACCATATCCCGCAAATCCGGGCAATCACTTGCCCCCACCTTGAACCGGAGCCCGTTCGCGGGCAGGGTGGTGCAAAGGGGTAAAGTGTGAACGACGCGGCGGTTTCCCAAGAGGTTCTGGATAGCTTCATTGCCAAATGGCTTGGAACCAAGGGCGGTTCCGAGCGCGCCAATGCACAGCATTTCCTGCTTGAGTTTATGGAAGCGCTTGATCTTCCGCGTAACCTTACCCCGGCTGAAAAGGGCGCGCTCGGCGATTATCAGTTTGAAGGCCCGGTTGAGCGTGGTTCGGCTGCTGGCAACAAAGGCTTCATCGATCTCTACCGCAAGGGCCGCTTCGTGCTTGAGGCCAAGCAGTCGCTGATCCCCAAAGACAAGCGCGACAGGCCCGAACTGTTTGACGTGGTTGAGGTTACGTCTGCCGCCCCGTCGGGGCCGAAATATGATGCGTTGATGCGCGGCGCGCTTAATCAGGCGCGCAACTATGCGGTGAACCTGCCCTCTGATCATCCTTGGCCGCCCTTCCTGATCGTGTGCGATGTGGGCAGGGCGTTCGAGATATATTTCGATTGGTCGGGCAATGGGCGCGGCTACAGCTTCTTTCCCGATAAGCAGGGCTACCGCATTGAATTGCAACGCCTTGCCGAACCTGATGTGCAGACAATGTTCCGCGCAATCTGGAGCGACCCGGCGAGCATCGATCCGCGCGCCCGCGCCGCAGAGGTAACACGCGATGTCGCCAAGCGGCTTGCCGAAGTCTCCAAATGGCTTGAAGCGTCACAAAAGCAAAAGACGGCGGGCGCAACATCGGCTGAGCGTTCGCTGGCGATTGAGGAAAGCGCGCTGTTCCTGATGCGGTTGCTCTTCTGCATGTTTGCAGAGGATGTCGGCCTGCTCCCCAAGGATAGCTTCAGGGGCTTTATCGAGGACGCCTTGGATGATGACCGCCATTTCCAGAACGGCCTTGCCGATTTGTGGGCGAGCATGGGCGAACCGCACCGCGAAAGCCGCTGGTCGTGGGCGGTCAAGGATGAAGTGCGCTATTTCAATGGCGGCTTGTTTGCCAGCACCAAAACCTATGTTCTGGGCAGGGCGGATCGCGGCGAATTGCTCGTTGCGGCAAAGGCCGATTGGCGGCGGGTAGAGCCTGCCATATTCGGCACCTTGCTTGAACAGGCGCTAACGCCCGCCGAACGGGCAAAGCTTGGTGCCCATTATACCCCGCGCCCCTATGTCGAACGGCTGGTTCAGGCGACCATAATCGACGTGCTAGAGGCAGAGTGGGCAGCGGTTCAGGATGGCGTTGCCGCCGCCATAGCCGCCAAAAAGAACAGCCACGCGCTAAGCCTCACCACCGCATTCCACGCGCGGTTAAAGGCGCTGCGGATATTGGATCCCGCCTGCGGCACGGGGAACTTCCTCTATGTCGCAATGGAATTGCTGCTGCGGCTTGAAAGCGAAGTGATCGAACTTGGCGTCAGCCTTGGTGGCAAAGCCGAACCAGAGATAGGCCCGCACCAATTCCTTGGGTTAGAGCTAAACCCCCGTGCCGCCGTCATTGCCGAACTTGTGCTATGGATTGGCTGGCTGCGGTGGCGCACTGCCAATGATCCGGCGGCTATCCCTACCCCTGTTCTCAAACGTACCGACTCAATCAACTTTGGCGGCCATGCGGGCTATGATGCGGTGCTGCGCCGTAAACCAAGCGGCGAAGCGGACACAGTAAATCCGGCAATGCCCGATTGGCCAGAGGCTGATTTTATCATCGGCAACCCGCCCTTTATCGGCGGCAAGGATTTGCGCGATAAGCTTGGCGGCGACTATGCCGAAGCGCTGTGGAAAGCCAACCCACGGGTGCCAAAATCGGCGGATTTTGTGATGCAGTGGTGGGATCGGGCGGCCTATGCCCTCACCCGCCCGGATAACGCGCTGCGCCGCTTTGGCTTCGTCACCACCAATTCAATCACACAGGAATTTTCACGCCGGGTGATTGCCAATTATCTGGGTGAGGGCGGCCTATCGCTGATCCTTGCCTGCCCCGATCATCCCTGGACAAAGGCCACCAAGGATGCCGCCGCCGTGCGCATTGCGATGACCGTGGCCGAGGCGGGCAACCGCGCGGGGCACTATATCGAAGTCACGCATGAGGCCGGGCTAGACGGCGATAATCCGCTGATCGAGACGGCGATAACGGAAGCGGTCATCCACGCCGATTTGAGCATTGGCGCGAATGTCACCGAAGCCGAACCATTGCTCGCTAACGAAGGCTTATCCTCTCCGGGGGTTAAGCTGCACGGCGCGGGTTTTATCGTTACACCATCGCAAGCCGAACATCTTGGCCTTGGCAAGCGCGAAGGGCTTGATCGGCATATCCGCCCGTACCGCCATGGCCGCGATTTGCTGCAAACCAGCCGTGGCGTGATGGTGATTGATTTGTACGGGCTTGATGAAAAGGAAGTACGCACCCGCTTCCCCGAAGTGTATCAACATATTTTGGCCAAGGTGAAACCCGAACGCGATAGCAACCGACGTGACAGCTACAAACGCAATTGGTGGATTTTCGGCGAACCGCGTAAGGATATGCGCCCAGCACTATCTGGCTTGTCCCGCTACATCGCCACCGTTGAAACCGCCAAGCACCGGATATTCCAGTTTCTTGATACCAGCATTTTGCCCGACAACAAGCTACTGTTGATTTGCAGCGAAGATGCTTTTGACCTTGGCGTTTTGCTGTCAAAAATTCATTTGCAATGGACGTTCGCTAATTGCGGCTTGATTGGCATGGCAAACTTTGATGCAGGCCACGTCTATGTGAAATCAAAATGCTTCGATCCCTTCCCCTTCCCCGATGCCAGCCCTGAACAGCGCGCCACCATCGCCGCGCTTGCAGAGGAATTGGACGAAACCCGCAAGGCGGCGCTCGCCGAAACCCCCGGCCTGACGATGACCGAGATTTACAATCTGCGTGATCTGAAACGCAGCGGCGCAGCGCTTGACTTTGCCACTGACGATAGGGCAACCCGCGCCCGCGCCGCGATTGTCGCGAAGCTGCATGATGATCTCGATGCCGCCGTTGCCGCCGCTTACGGCTGGCCTGCCAGTCTTGCCCCGTCCGAAATCATTACGCGCCTTGTCGCGCTCAATGCGCAGCGCGCGGCGGAGGAAAAGGCGGGCACGGTGCGCTGGCTGCGCCCCGATTATCAAATCCCGCGCTTCGCCAAAGATTAACCGCGCGCAATTGGCGGGGAAATATCGTTCAGCTTTTGGCGTCTGCCAGAATGAAATCGGCACAGCGTTCGCCGATCATCATGCTCGGCGCATTGGTATTCCCGCTGATCAATTGCGGCATGATCGAGGCATCGGCAACATAAAGCCCGTCAATCCCGCGCACACGCAGCCGGGTATCGCAAACCGCATTATCGTCCGCCCCCATCCGTGCTGTGCCGATGGGGTGATAAACCGTATCGGCGCGGTCACGGATCATCGCCTCAAGTGCCGCGTCATCATCAAGCGGCGTATCATGACGGTCAACGCCCCCGAATGCGGCCAGCGGGCCGCTCTTCAAAATCCGGTGCATCGCGCGAACACCCGCTTTGAGCACCGCCATATCGCGGTCATCGGTAAGGAAGGCCGGATCGATCAGCGGGGCGCTGCGCGGATCGGCATCTGCCAGACGGACAGTCCCCTCGCTATGGGGGCGAAGCACGCAGGCATGGCATGAAAAACCGATGCCCGCCACATTGGTGCGGCCATGATCTTCGAGCATTGCCGGCACAAAATGAAGCTGAATATCGGGAATTTCGACATCAGCGCGCGATTTGATGAATCCGCCGGCCTCGGCATAGGGCGTGGTCAGCGTGCCCGTGCGGAACCGCAGCCATTCGACCAGCGCCTTGGCCGTTCGCGCAACCGCACCCGGCGTGCTGCCCATCAATTGGTTGCCGCCGGTTTTGAAACTCGACACATAATCGATATGATCCTGCAAATGGCTGCCAACCGCAGGGCGATCAACGCGCACAGGAATCCCGAGCGTGCGCAGATGATCCGCAGAGCCAATCCCCGAAAGCATCAGCGTTTGCGGCGTCCCGAATACCCCGCCCGCAAGGATGACGGCGCGGCGCGCGCGCACGTGTCTGGCCTCTTTGCCTTGCGCATATTTCACCCCGACCGCGCGGTCATTTTCAATAATGAGTGTTTGGACAAGCGCGCCAGTACGCACATCAAGCCGCCCCGCCGCGCGCTGCGGCAGCACATAGGCGCGCGCCGACGTCCAGCGCTCGCCATTTTTCTGCGTTGTCTGATAAAGGCCAACACCTTCAAACTGCGCGCCATTAAAATCGGAATTGCGCGGAATTTGGAGTTCAGCCGCGCTTTCGATGAACGCCATGCTCCCCGGATTTGGCCATTTCTGGTCGCTCACCGAAAGCGGCCCGCTATCGCCGTGATACGCGTCGCCGCCGCGCGCATTATTTTCGGAGCGTTTGAAATAGGGCAGCACATCCTGATAGCCCCAGCCTTCGCAGCCAAGTGCGGCCCAATTATCATAATCCCACGCACAGCCGCGAATATAGATCATCGCATTGATCGCCGATGATCCACCAAGCCCCTTACCACGCGGCTGAAACCCGGTGCGGCCATTGAGGCCACGCTGCGGCACCGTATCAAAGCGCCAGTTGGTTGATTTTGGCAGGAACGGCATCAAGCCCGGCGCGCGAACGCGGAGCTGATCATTCTGGCCACCGGCCTCCAGCAGACAGACGCTATATTTGCCGCCTTCGCTAAGCCGCCCCGCAACCGCGCTGCCGCCCGAACCGCCACCAACGACAATAAAATCAAACTCATCCATCGCGGTTCTGCTCCCAACGTGCTTTGATCATATCCGATGTATCGCGCGATCCATCATGGCTCCATCCTGGCGGGCCGAAAAGATAGCCGAGTTTTGATTTGAACGGTGCCGTCGCAAAATCGCGCAACATCCCGACCCATTCATGGAACACGCCCCATAACAGGTTGAAATTGCCAAGCTGTTTGACGATCCCGTAGCGGATGGGTTCATCCCCAACCTCGGGCGTGAAGGTGCCAAACATCTTGTCCCAGATGATAAAGGTGCCCGCATAGTTGCGATCAAGATAGCGCGGATTGACGGCATGGTGGACGCGGTGGTGGCTTGGCGTATTCATCACCGCCTCAAACCAGCGCGGGAACCGGCCGATCGCTTCGGTATGAATCCAGAATTGGTAGATGAGATTAAGCGCGCCGCAGAAGAATATCATCGCGGGATGAAAGCCCATGAACACCAGCGGCAGGCGGAAAATAAATCCCGCCGCAAAAAAGCCCGTCCATGTCTGCCGCAGCGCGGTCGAGAGATTATAATGCTGGCTTGAATGATGATTGACATGGCTCGCCCAGAACCAGCGTATGCGGTGCGCGGCGCGGTGGAAGGCATAATAGGCAAGATCATCAAGGATGAAGCACAGTCCCCATGCCCACCATGTCCAGGGGATCGTAATTGGGCGCAGCGAATAGGCCGAATATGCAATGCCGGCCATGATGCCGCCAAACAGCACCCCCGCCACCGTACTACCAAAACCGAAGAGCAGCGAATTGAGCGTATCTTTGGGTTCATATTTATCGGGCGCGCGCCGCTTTGCCCAAATCATCTCGATAATGATCAGCGCGACGAAGGCGGGAATCGCATATTGTACCGGATCGGGCAGCTTTTCCATGTGTCAGTCCTGACCCACTGGAATGTGGCGCAGCCCGCTTGCCCAATATTGCGCTTTATCACCCAGATTAAGCGTCACCGGCGGGCAATCGGGTTCGCGCAGTTCAATCGTAAGCAATTTTTGATCAAGCCGCCCCTCAATCGGCGGGGTGACAAGGCGGGTTACGAATTTATTGCCCTTTTTCATAATCAAGACATGGCGGCCATTGCCGTCGCGCACCAGCGCTGAATATCCCGCCCGGTCAATCGCCGCGTCGACGCCGTCAAAACCATAAATACCCTCATGCGCGAGGCGGATAGCGTGAGCCCCATTCAAAATGCGTGGATCGCCGCCAAGCCCCATCTGGCGCGCCAGCCAGCCGAGCGCGAGTACAGCCGCGAGCGAAACGCCCAACTGTATCGCAAGTGCGATCATTGCTGGCCCTTGAGCATATCAAGCAATGGCCGGATCGGAGAAAGATCATAGCCCGCCTCGGCTGCGGTCGCTGACAGTATTTCGGGGTCAGCCCCGCACTTCGCCCGCGCCAGCGCCCAGAGCAACGTCGAGCGCGTGCCCGAGCGGCAATAGGCAAGGATTTTGCCCTCAGCCCCGGCAAGCGCGTCAGCCATCGCATCGACTTGCGGCTGGCTGAAACCGCCATGACCAACCGGAATGGCAACATAATCGATACCAGCCGCGCGGGCTGCCGTTTCGATTTCTGCCCCCGGCGTCTGATCGGGCGACTCGCCTTCGGGACGATTGTTGATGATCAGCGTGACACCATGTTGCCGCGCTGCCGCTACGGCTTCCAATCTAATCTGCGGTGCGACAAAAAGCGCGGGGGTAAGCGGTATGAAGGTCATATTTGCATCTCTAGCAAAGCGCGATTCGGTTGCAATCCCGCGATTTGAACGGAGCGCGTTTATCAAAAATAGTTTGGCTTAAAAATGCCGTATGTTTTTCGAACGGCCCACAGCGCATTAGCCGTGTTCGGTCGATCCATGCACCGCGTTGATCGAAGAGTTTTGCTTTTTCCGGGCACGGCGTTAGGCGAAGGTCAAACCAGATCTGCCCGGAGCGCCGACCATGACTATCAAACTCGCTACCTTGTTGCTCGCCAGCCTTGCCCCATTGGCCATTGCCACCCCTGCCATTGCCGCGACAGAAACCGCGAACAAGGCCGATGCAGCGGCTGTCCTCAAAAAACTGTTCGCCGATAGCGATGAAGATGCGCTGCGCCGCAATCCGGTCAATGCGCTCTTTCGCGGTGATATGCGCTATGCTGACAAGCTGGGCGATTTTATTTCAGATGCTTATTATGAGGGTGAACGACAAGCTGCGGTGAACGAACTGGCCCGGCTCGCCAATATTGATCGCGGCCAGCTAAGCGATACCGATAAGATCGCGTATGATGTATTCAAATCAAACACCGAACTGGCGCTGCGCGGCTATGCCGACGATGTCCTCCCGCTCACCAAAATGCGCCCTATTGATCACTTTTCCGGCTTTCAGGTTTTCTATCCTGAGCTGGCATCAGGCCAGGGTGCCGCCCCCTTCAATACGCTTGCCGATTATGAAAATAACCTCAAACGCCACCGTGACTATATCGTCTTTATGAACCGCGCGATCGCACGCTTCCGTGAAGGGATGAAGGCAGGCGTCGTCCACCCCAAGCTGATCGTCAATAATATGATCGGCCAATTTGACATCCAGATTGCGCAAGGGGTTGAGGGGTCAACCTTTTATGCGCCCGTCACCAAATTTCCCGAGGGGATTAGTGCGGCAGATCAGGCGCGGCTCAAAAGCGAATATGCGGCGATCATCCACGACGGTATCCAGCCCATGAACGCACAGATGCGCGATTTCCTCAAAAATGAATATCTGCCCGTGGCGCGTGAAGGCGTTGGCCTTGTCCATATGAAGGGTGGCGCGGCCTATTATAACTATCAGATCATTTCTAACACCACGCTGCCGCTCACCGCCAACGATGTCCACACCCTTGGCCTCTCCGAAGTCGCACGGATCAAGCGTGAGATGGACGCGATCCGCATCAAGACCGGCTTCAAAGGCACACTTGCAGAGTTTTTCGTCTATCTGCGTACCGATCCCAAATTCAAGCTGGCAACCAAAGAAGCACTCCGTGATGGATATTATGCTATCGGCAAACACGTTGATGCGCGGATTGGCGGGCAATTTTCCACATTGCCCAAATCAACCCTCGAAATCCGGTCAGTCCCTGAATATAGCGAAAAAACCGCAGCAGGCGGATCATATCAACAGGGCACGCCCGACGGATCACGCCCCGGCATTTTCTATTTCAACAGCTATGATCTGCCATCACGCACCACCCCTGGAATGGAAACGCTTTATCTTCATGAAGCCGCCCCCGGCCATCATTTCCAGATCAGCTTGGCCCAGGAAAATACCGCGCTCCCGGCCTTCATGCGCTTTGGCGGCAACACCGCCTATGTCGAGGGGTGGGCGCTATATGCCGAAACGCTTTACAAAGAACTCGGCATGGAAAGTGATCCTTACCAGCGCTTTGGCGGGCTAGACGATGAAATGCTCCGCGCGATGCGGCTCGTCGTTGATAGCGGCATCCACGCCAAAGGCTGGGCGCGTGACCGCGCGATCAAATATATGCTCGATAATTCAAGCATGGGCGAAACCGACGCCCGCGTCGAGGTTGAGCGCTATATCGCGATTCCGGGGCAAGCGCTGGCCTATAAAATTGGCCAACTCACAATCCTCCGCTTGAAGGCGAAGGCGCAAGCCGCACTCGGCGCAAAATTTGATGCCCGCGCATTCCACGCTGAAGTCCTGATGACTGGTGCCCTGCCGATGACGGTGCTCGAAAAAAAGATCAATGATTGGATCGCAGCCGGCGGGAAATAGCCTTCAGCGCGCGCCTTTACGGGATGAAGCGCCCCGCATTGATCAGGGCGAGGGTGTAACCACTCATGCAATCGCCTCCGCGATCAGTTTCCGGCTATTTTCAACCCCGTAAAGCGCAATGAAACTGCCCATGCGCGGGCCGGCGCTGCTTCCGAGCAGCGTTTCATACAGCGCCTTGAACCAGTCACGCAGAGTTTCAAAACCACCCTCCTTGCCAATGGCATAGACGATGTTCTGGATGTCCTCGGCGGTTGCGCCTTCGGGCAGGCCCGCGAGTTCAGCATCAAGCCGCACAAGCGCCACCACCTCAACAGCTTCAGGCTTCCGCCGCACAAGCGTCGGGGCCACAACATCACGGTTGTAGGCAATCGCATGGCCGATCAGCGCGTCAAGCTCGGGGTATTTGTCAGCACTTGCATCCGTCACATAATTGCCAAGATAGCCCCACACCTGATCCGCCGTCGCGCTGCCCCCAAGCACCCCGCAAAGGTTGAGCAGCAGCCCAAAGTTAACTGGCGGCGTATCCGTCGGCACACCGCCGTTGTGGATGTGGTGGACGGGGTTGCCAAGCCGCTTGTCGAGCGGCTGTTCGTGCCACTGCGCCCTGAACTGGAAATATTCGTCCACCGCGCGCGGGATGATCCCCATGTGAAGCTGCTTTGCGCTTTTGGGTTCACGGTAAGCATAGAAAGACACGCTTTCGGGCGGGCCGTAAGTAAGCCATTCTTCAAGCGCGAGGCCGTTGCCCTTGCTCTTTGAAATCTTCTCGCCCTTTTCGTCGAGGAACATTTCATAGATCAAACCCTCTGGCTTGCGACCGCCCAGAACTTGCGCAATCTTGCCCGACTGCGTGCCTGAATCGGTCAAATCCTTGCCGTACATTTCATAATCAACCCCGAGCGCGACCCAGCGCATTGCCCAATCAACCTTCCACTGGAGCTTGGCCTTGCCGCCAAGGATCGACTGGGTGACGCGTTCGCCCTCATCATCAAACGCGATCAGGCCGGTGCTAGCGTCCACCACTTCTACTGGCACCTGAAGCACGATCCCGCTCTTTTCACTGATCGGCAGCACCGGCGAATAAGTCGCCGCGCGTTCCTTGCGCAGCGTTGGCAGCATGATGTCCATAATCCCCTGATAATGGTGCAGGACGTTCTTGAGCGCCTCATCAAACACACCGCTTTCATATTGGCTTGATGAAGAGATAAACTCATATTCAAAACCGAACCGGTCAAGAAAATTGCGCAGCATCGCATTGTTATGCGCGGCAAAGCTTTCATGCGTGCCAAACGGATCGGGAATCCGGCTGAGTGGCTTGCCAAGATGTTCGGTGAGCATCGCCTGATTGGGAACATTGTCGGGCACCTTGCGCAGCCCGTCCATATCGTCGGAAAATTCGATCAGTCGCGTCGGGATATCAGACATCGCCTGAAACGCATGGCGTACCATAGTCGTCCGCAGCACTTCGTTGAACGTGCCGATATGCGGCAGGCCTGACGGGCCGTAACCTGTTTCAAACACCACCGGCTTGTCGCCAAGCATCCGCTTGAGCAGCTTGCGCGCTTCTTCATAGGGCCAGGCCTTTGATGCGAGTGCGGTGGTGCGAAGATCGGTCACGTTGGTTGCTCTTTCCTTTGCTCTAGGCCACATCAGGCCCGTGATGCCTCCTTTGCCTTATCCCGCGCTCCATGCAAGCCATGCCGGTATCTGGATTGCCGATACGAACGGCGAAACCCGCCGGATCGGGCGCGGTGAGGCAATTGCGCGGGCGGGCGAAACCCCGACAATCATGATGAATGCGCCGCTGATTGGCGAGCGGCTAGGCTATCCCGAGCTTTCGGGGTTTGACCTGTTGGAGCTGTTCGCATTCCTCCATCCGGCACGGTTCATGGTGCCAACGCCCAAAGGGCTTGCAGGCATGTGCGGTTTATCAACACCTGACAGCGACGAAATAGTTCCACTGCTTCTACAACAAGCAGTAAATGCTATGCTTGACCAGCTTCCGGCGCATTGGCCCGAACGCGAAGGCGCATGGGATGCTCTGCAATCGCTCGCGCGGCTGCGCTGGCCTTGGGCACGGGTGCTTGGCGATTATGTTGCGATGCCCGAAAAGGCCGAACGCTGGCTCTTTTCAAAACTGCCCGAATGGGATGAAACTGCGCCGCGCTCCGCGCCGCGCGCGGTCACCATTGGCGAAGGCCAGGTGCTCGAACGATTAGATGATCTCACCGGCCACGGCGCTGAACTGCGTCCCGGTCAGCGCGATTATGCCAGCGCCAATATTGCAGCATTCAATCCCCGGATGCGCAAAGATTCACCCAACCTTGTCCTCGCCGAAGCGGGCACCGGGATTGGCAAAACGCTGGGTTATCTTGCGCCAGCCTCGCTATGGGCAGCGCAGGCGGGTGGTGCTGTCTGGATTTCAACCTTCACCAAAGCGCTCCAACGCCAGCTTGATAGCGAAAGCGCGCGGCTCTTCCCCAATGCTGCCGAGCGCCGCAGCAAGGTTGTCGTGCGCAAGGGGCGCGAGAATTATCTGTGCCTGCTCAACCTGGAGGATGCGCTTCAGGGCGGCTTTGCGGGGCGCGCCGCAGTGCTCGCGCATCTCGTGGCGCGCTGGGCCGCTTATACACGCGACGGCGATATGATTGGTGGCGATTTGCCCGGCTGGCTGCCGACGCTGTTCCGCCGCAACGGCGCAACCGCGCTGACCGACCGGCGCGGCGAATGTGTTTATGCGGGCTGCCCGCATTACCGCAAATGCTTCATCGAACATAGCGCACGCGCGAGTGCTGGTGCTGACCTCGTCATCGCCAACCATGCGCTCGTCATGGTCAACGCCGCGCGCGGGCGAGAGGCAGCGAATAAGCCGACACGGATCATTTTTGATGAAGGTCATCACATAACCGATGCCGCAGACGGCATGTTCGCCGCAGCGCTTACGGGTCAGGAAACCATTGAACTGCGCCGCTGGATTATTGGCCCTGAAGCGGGTGCGCGCGGACGCAGACGCGGGCTGGCGGCAAGGCTGGCCGACGTCGCAAGCTATGATACCGAAGGGGGAATCGCGATTGCCGCCGCCGCGAACGCCGCCACGGCCCTGCCGAGCGACGCTTGGCTGACACGCCTTGGTGAAGGCGATCCATTCGGGCCAATCGAAGCCCTGCTCGGTGCCGTCCGAACACAGGTTTATGCGCGCGCCGAAGCAGAAGATGCAGGCTATGGCCTTGAAACCGAGGCAGCAGGCCTTGATGGCAATTTGATCACCGCAGTGGAACCGGCGGTAAAAGCACTTGAGGCAATTTTACGCCCCTTGATCGTCATTGGCCAACGGCTTGAAGCGCTGATCGAAGACGCCCCTGATTGGCTCGATGGCCAAGCCCGTGCGCGCGTTGAGGGCGCAATCGCAAGCCTTGGCTGGCGCCGCGATGCACTCGTCGCGTGGTTATCATTACTCTCGCGATTGGGCGGCCCGGCTGACCCGCTGTTCGTTGATTGGCTCGCGGTTGACCGCATTGAGGGGCGCGAATTCGATATCGGGCTGCATCGCCACTGGCTTGATCCAACGATTCCCTTTGCCGAAACCGTACTCAAACCAGCGCACGGGGTCATTATTACCTCGGCAACGCTGCGCGGGGGCGAGAATTGGGCGGCGGCAGCGGCGAAAAGCGGTGCTGTACATCTCGGCGGGGCTCCGATCCATTTCCTTGCGCCTAGTCCGTTTGATTATGCCCGGCAAAGCGCGGTTTTGATCGTTACCGACATCAAACGCGGTGATGTCCCCCAGCTTGCCGGGGCTTATGCCAAGCTGATCGCAGCCGCAGGCGGTGGTACGCTCGGGCTGTTCACCGCGATCCGGCGGCTACGCGCGGTTCATGCGCGGATTGCAGACCGGCTCGCACGTGACGGCCTGCCGCTTTACGCACAGCATGTTGATCCGATTGATACAGGAACGCTCGTTGATATTTTCCGCGATGATCCGCGCGCGAGTCTAATGGGCACCGATGCACTGCGCGACGGGGTCGATGTGCCGGGTACCTCGCTTCGCCAGGTGATTATGGAAGGCGTGCCTTGGCCAAAGCCAACCGTGCTTCATGCCGCGCGCAAGGCAGCAGGTGGAGGAAGCGCCTATGATGATCAGTTGATCCGGGCGCGGCTAGCGCAGGCCTTCGGACGTCTGATCCGGCGAGCCGATGATCACGGGGTGTTTGTACTACTCTCCCCAGCGGTGCCATCGCGTCTGCTGACTGCATTTCCGCCTGGGACACCAATTCACAGGATGACGCTTGACGAAGCCGCTGTGCATGTCAGCATGATGTCGAATGCTTTGCCCCCGGTTACGGCGGCACTGGGGGAGGATGTGCAATTGTGAAAACACTCACGCTGTTTCGCCACGGTAAATCGGGCTGGGACTCACCCGTATCGCGCGATTTTGATCGCCCGATCAATGAACGCGGTGTGCGCGGATCAAAGCTGATGGGCGCGCACGCACGCAATCTTGGTCTCAATTGGGATCATGTCATTTCGTCACCGGCCGTTCGTTGCACCGAAACACTTGATGGATTTTGGGAGGGCTTTGGCTGCATCCTCCACCCCAATTGGGATCGGCGTATCTACCTTGCCTCAGGCGCAACCTTGCTTGATGTTATTCAGGAACTGCCCGATGAAGACGCGCGCGTGATCATGTGCGGGCATAATCCAGGGCTTGAGGATTTGGCGCTCATGCTTGTGCCTGACGTTAAAGGTGATGATTTGCGCGATAGCCTTGAGATGAAATTCCCCACCTCAAGCCTGGCCGAAATCCAGTTTGACGTTGAGCGATGGGCCACGATCAAGGAAGGCAGCGCTAAGCTTACGCGCTTCACCCGCCCGCGCGATCTTGATCCCGCACTCGGGCCGGAGGCCGACTGATCATGCTCACCCTACGCCGCGCCACCCCTGCCGATGCAGCGAAGCTTTCGCTGGTTGGCGGCGCATCATTCCTTGAAAGCTTTGCCGATGATCACCCCGGCGACGCCCTTGTAAACCATGTCCGTGATAGCCATTCAATCGCGGTATATGAGGATTGGCTCAACGATCCAGCCTATGCGTTGTGGATTGTTGAAGAGGCGCTTGGTGCCCCGGTAGGCTATGCCATGCTTGGCCCCGGCGGACTTCCCGGCACGACAGCCGGTGATTTCGAGATTAAGCGCATTTATGTCCTGCGGCGCTGGCACGGTGGGGGCTTTGGCAAGCGGCTTTTCCTAAGATGTTGCCAAGAAGCGCGCATGCGTGGCGCGACGCGCGTATTCCTTGCAGTCTATACCGCCAATCAATTGGCACAGCAGTTTTACACGCACCAAGGCATGTCGGTTATCGGTAAAACCATTTTCATGGTTGGTGAGACAGAATTTACCGATCTTGTTATGGCAATGGAACTTTAGATCCGCGCAGCAACATCATCTTCTGCAAGTGCTTTTGCTATCCGGTTGCGGATAGCAATTAAAGCCGGAATAAGGGGTGATTGAACAGACATGCCCAGCGTCGTTGATGTAGCGCCCAACGCCACCACCTCACGTTCGCCTACCAATAGTTTTTGGACACCTTTAACAGTGTAGCCTTCATGATTAAGCAATTGATTGATCCGCGTCGCGAGCACGACATCTTCTGGCCGGTAATAGCGACGATTGCCCGCACGCTGGAGCGGGCGAAGCTGCGGAAAACGGGTTTCCCAATAGCGCAAGATATGCTGCGGCAGCCCAAGATCTTTGGCGAGTTCTCCAATCGTGCGAAAGGCTTGTGCGCTTTTGGACGGTGCCACCATGATTAACCTGCCTCGGCAATGCGTTCAGTCATTTTAGGACTTGCTCTGAATGTGAGAACCCGGCGCTGCGGAATCGCGACCTCAACCCCGGTCATCGGATTACGACCAATACGCTGCGGCTTATCACGCAGCACAAAGCTTCCAAAACCCGAAATTTTGACATTATTGCCCATCGCAAGTGCATCCCCCATGTGAGACAATATCGCTTCAACAAGATCAGCGCACTCGGCGCGTGATAAACCGATTTCCCTGTAGATTGCCTCAGATAAGTCAGCACGCGTCAAACTTCCCGCGTCGGCCATAAATACTCCCCTCTTACGCTTACTATTTTCACCCTTTATCGTACTAATCGGTAACGTCAATTCTGACGCAATGGCTTGTTTTGCCGCTTTGGCTATACCCGCGCAACACAGGCACCCCAAGTAAACCCGCCACCCATCGCCTCAAGCACGATCAGATCGCCCGACTTTATTCGCCCGTCACGAACCGCAAAATCAAGTGCAAGTGGCACCGAGGCCGCAGACGTATTGGCATGGATATCAACCGTGACGATAACTTTTTCTGGATCAAGCCCAAGTTTTCGTGCTGTCGCATCAAGAATGCGGGCATTCGCCTGATGCGGCACGATCCAATCAACATCGGAGGCCTTTAAACCTGCAACGTCAAGAACTTCGCTCATTACACCTGCAAGATTGGTGACTGCATGGCGGAACACTTCCGACCCACGCATCCGCAGCTTGCCAACCGTGCCTGTGGTTGAAGGGCCACCATCGACATAAAGCAATTGGTTATGCCGGCCGTCCGCATGAAGCCTTGATGCAAGTATTCCGGCACCGCCACTCTCACCCTGCAAAACAACCGCACCCGCGCCATCACCGAACAGCACGCATGTCGCACGGTCTTCCCAATCCAAAATCCGGCTAAAGGTTTCAGCGCCGATCACCAGAGCCGTTTTTGCACTACCACCGCGAATCATATTGTCAGCGACGGTCAGTGCATAGAGGAACCCCGAACAGACCGCTGCAAGGTCAAAAGCGATACAATCCGAAATGCCCAGCGCAGCCTGCACCTTTGTTGCGCTAGCGGGGAAGGTCTGGTCGGGCGTGGCCGTGGCAAGGATAATCAAATCGACCTGATCTGCCGCAATCCCGGCGGCATCAAGCGCATTTTGCGCCGCTTGTGTTGCAAGCGTAGCTGTCGTTTCACCCTCTTCGGCAAGATGGCGAAAACGGATTCCTGTCCGTTCAACGATCCAACTATCCGATGTATCAACGCTCTGGGCGAGTTCCGCATTCGAAACCCGCCGCGCCGGTAGCGCCGAGCCAGTTCCCTTGATTGCCGCGCGGATCGTCACGCTTGTGCTGCCCTGACATAGGCAAGATCATCCGAAATCCGCTGCGTAATCTTGTTGGTGACAAGCTTGGCCGCCACCCCGATTGCATTGGCAACGCCAAGATCATTTGCGCCGCCGTGGCTTTTGACGACAACGCCGTTAAGGCCAAGAAACACCGCGCCATTATGATTATTGGGATCAAGATGATGCCGCAGCAGCTCGGTTGCCGGGCGCGAAATCAGGAAGCCAAATTTTGAGCGGATCGAGCTGGTAAAGGCACGGCGTAGCAGATCGGTCACAAACCGTGCCGTCCCTTCCATCGTTTTCAAGGAGATATTGCCCGAAAATCCGTCACAAACGACGACGTCTGTATCGCCACGCGAAATCTTGTCGCCCTCGATAAAGCCGAGAAAGTTCATGTGGAGATGCTTTGAATCGCGCAGCACAGTTGCGGCATCCCGAATCTCGTCAGTACCCTTCAAATCTTCGGTGCCAATGTTGAGCAGCGACACACGCGGTTTTTCGAGCGAGAGCACAATCCGCGCATAAACCGCACCCATCACCGCAAATTCGACCAGATTGCGCGTTTCGCATTCGGTATTCGCGCCAAGATCAAGCATAACATAATCTGTCTTGCCAAAGCTTGGCAGCAACGCCGCAAGCGCTGGCCGGTCAATCCCCGGCATCGTGCGCAGCGCTAATTTTGACATCGCCATCAGCGCGCCGGTATTGCCCGCCGACACAGCCGCACCGGCACGCCCTTGTTTCACCGCATCAATCGCGATTCCCATCGAGGTTGTCTTGGCACGGCGAATAGCTTGTGATGCCTTGTCACTACCGGAAATCACATCATCGGCATGAACAATGGTTGAGGCGCTCCGCAGTGCGTGATGCGCGTTCAAAGCAGCGTCAATCGCCACACTATCGCCGACCAGATCGAACAGCAGCGCGGGCGCCCGCGATTGCGCCAGCGCGGCTCCTGCCAACATGACCTCAATGCCAACATCGCCGCCCATCGCGTCGATTGCCAAACGCGGGGCGTCGTTCACCGGGTCACTTTTCCAAAGTAGCGGGCGTTAACAAATTCAACTGGCAACAGCGATGACTTCGCGGCCATTATAAAAGCCGCAGGCATTACACATATTATGCGGGCGCTTAAGCTCGCCACAATTTGAGCACTCCTGATAGGCCTCAACAGGAAGCGAATCATGGCTGCGGCGCATATTGCGCTTTGATGGCGAAGTTTTTCTCTTTGGAACGGCCATTTCGGCACCTGTCTCTTATCTATTAGCAAAGGGTGATGATAAGTTCAGCCACCAATTCATACTGCGGCTCAATCAGCCGCAGACCGAAGCGGCCAGACGTATCACATGTGAAAGCGGGCCTATACCGATTCTTGCCGCAGTTGCAAGTGGCCGCGCGACGTGGCAGCACTATTCCAGTCTTAGGAGGGACTTAACATCATGATTTTGCCAATCACACTCGCCGCCGCCGGGGCAGCGGCGCTCATCAATCTATGGCTCGCAATCCGCGTTGGCCAAGTGCGGACAAAAGAAAAGGTCATGATCGGTGATGGCGGCAATGAAAATGTCATCCGCCGGATGCGCGCGCACGCCAATTTTACCGAATTTACCCCGTTCGTTTTGATTCTGATCGCCGTAATTGAGTTGGCAACGGGCACTTCAAATTGGCTTTGGGCGGTATCAAGCCTATATCTTGTGGGGCGTTTGCTCCACGCCTTTGGGATGGACGGCTTTATGCCCGGCCGAATGATTGGTACCATCATTACGATGGTCTCATTGCTTGGGCTTGGTGGCTACGCGATTTATATCGCGCACACGAGCGATGGAGCCGTAACCGAGATCGCACCGGCGGCTGCGGTTGAGGCCGTGCCTGCCGGTTAAGCCAACATCATATCGCTGACATAGGCGTTCGTTTTCCGCTCCTGGGCAAAGGTCGACATTGGCCCATGGCCGGGAACGAACGCCGTATCACCGCCAAGCGGCCACAACCGCGTAGTGATCGCGCTGATCAGGTCATCAAAACACCCCATCGGGAAATCGGTGCGGCCAATCGACCCCTGAAACAGAACGTCACCAACAATAGCAAGCTTTGACGGCGCGTGATGAAACACGACATGGCCGGGCGTGTGGCCAGGGCAATGATAGACATCAAGCGTGAGATTACCGACGGTAACTTTATCGCCGTTTTCGAGCCAGCGGTCAGGCTCAAACACTTGCGCATTCATCCCGTATTTCTGGCCATCTTCACCAAGCCGGGCGATCCAGAATCGGTCGGCCTCATGCGGGCCTTCAATCGGCACACCGAGTTCCTCCGCCAAAATGCCGGCCTGACCGCAATGATCCAGATGTCCGTGGGTGATGATGATTTTCTCAATTGTCACGCCTTGGCTGGCTGCGGCAGCTTTCAGCCGGTCAAGATCGCCACCCGGATCGCTAAAGGCGCCGCGCATCGTCTGCGTACACCAGATCAGCGTGCAATTCTGCTGGAGCGGGGTCACCGGAATAATCGCTGCCTTCATCGGTGGCTGAACGGTCATGCGTTGGCTTTCAAAAGGGTCGGATAATCGGGCCGTTAAGCCCCACAAGGCGCAAATTGTAAAGCCGGGCATGTGGGTTTTGCAACCAGCCCCTTGAGATTGGTACAGCAATTCTCAAATTGATCCTAATCAAAGACGGGTATGTGGATTTGCCCCAGAGCCACATGTGAGAGAGGTTGGGAAAGGCAATCGCAATGAATGTTGGTGTAAACGATGGGTTTATCCGCTTGTTTATCGGATCGATGCTGCTGGTTAGCGTATTTTTCGGCCCCCAAATCTCTTGGGGATGGATCGGCCTTGTCGGGATAATGACAGGACTGTTCCGCCGCTGCCCGATCTATTTTCTCGCAGGCATCAACACCCAGCGGAAATGAGTCGAACCCTTCAAATAACTCTATCTGGAATCAAACGGCCTGGTGGAGCTTAGCGGAATCGAACCGCTGACCTCGTCATTGCGAACGACGCGCTCTACCAACTGAGCTAAAGCCCCTCGACCTGAGCACTATTGTTAGCGCCCCCAAATCGTCGATGCAATGGCGGAACGTGGCTTGCGCGCAACAGGTTTTGGATTAAAACTAATGCCGCACTCTTGCTCACAGAATAAGGATTTCCACAATGGCCCAAGGCTGGCATTTCAAATCGCGTCCGGGCGGCCTGCCCACGCATGATAATTTTGAGCTGAAGGCGCTCCCCGACGTAGCGCTTGGTGATGGCCAAATTCGCGTGGCAAATAGCTGGCTTTCGGTTGATCCCTATATGCGTGGCCGGATGAACGACACCAAAAGCTATGTTCCCGGCTTCGCGCTGGGCGAAGTGATGCAGGGCGGTGCGGTGGGCCGTATCACTGAAAGCCGCGCCGAGGGTTTTGCTGTTGGTGATCTGGTGATGCATATGCTGGGTTGGCGGGACGAAGCCATAGTTGAAACCGCAGGGCCAACCGCCGCACAAAAATTGCCCGAACTCGGCGTGCCTGATCAAACTTGGCTCCATAATCTTGGCCTAACCGGGGCGACGGCGTATTTCGGTTTGCTCAAAACCGCTGAAGCCAAAGCAGGCGATATCGTCTTTGTATCAGCAGCCGCAGGCGCAGTTGGCATGGCGGTGGTTCAAATTGCCAAGCAAAAGGGCATGACGGTTATCGGCTCGGCCGGCGGGGCTGACAAATGCGCCTGGGTTAAGGAGCTCGGTGCGGACGCCTGTATCGATTACAAAGCCGGGCCAGTGCTACCACAGTTGATTGCGGCGGCACCAAAAGGCATCGACGTGTATTTCGATAATGTCGGCGGCGAACATCTTGATGCAGCCTTCGCCACCGCACGCGATTGGGCACGCTTTGCGATTTGCGGAATGATCGACGTTTATAATGACGGCAAGCCAATGGAGCTCAAATATCTGATCCGCACGATACCGGCGCGTATCCGGATGCAGGGCTTTATCTTCACTGATTACATCGCGCACATGGGCGAATTCATGGGTGAGATGGCGCCCTGGGTGCTCGGTGGCCAGATCAAAGCGCGCGAAACCGTCAATCAAGGCCTTGGTTCAAGCATCGATGCGTTCCTCGGTCTGTTTTCAGGGCAGAATACCGGGAAGATGCTCGTCAAACTATAAGTACAAAAAAAGCCCGGTGTCGCGTGACACCGGGCTTTTTTTTCTGAACTTAAAGTAGCGTTTATTGAATCGGCGTCAAATTCACCGCTGCATATTTGCCGCGACGATCAACCTCGATTTCAAATTCAAGACGATCACCCTCATTGAGGCTCGCCATACCTGCGCGTTCAACCGCCGAGATATGAACAAACGCATCGGGCTGGCCATCATCACGCTGAACAAAGCCGAAGCCCTTCATCGCATTGAAGAATTTAACCGTGCCGGTCGCTTTTTCACCCGTCAACTGACGCTGCGGGCCGCCGCGATCACCGCCGCCGAAGCCACCTGCAGCAGGGCGGTCGCCGCGATCACGCGGTGGGCCACCACTTGTTACAGCCATTGGCTCGCCATCGATCTTAAGATCCGTTGCCGAAACCTTGCCACCGCGATCAACCAATGTGAAGCCAAGCGGCTGACCATCAGCAAGACCGGTAAGTCCAGCCTGCTCGACTGCCGAAATGTGAACAAAGACATCTTCGCCGCCGTCATCGCGAACGACAAAGCCAAAGCCTTTTTGCGCGTTAAAGAATTTTACGACGCCTGTGCCTTCACCAACGACCTGTGCAGGCATAGCTGGCCCACGGGGCGCACCGCCGCCGCGAAACCCGCCGCCACCTGCGCCGCCGCCGCCGCCGAAGCGATCACCGCCGCCGAAGCTGCTACCGCCACCGCCATATTGATCGTCACCGAAACTATCCCGCTTATCTCTGCCGCGCCCGCCGCGATCACCACGGCGCCCTTTATCGAAACTCATGCCAAAATTAACTTTCCGCAAAATTCGCCCGCATATTATTTTAACTCTGTGTGCCGGACGAACAACACAAAGCTATGGCATAGAATCGCAATAGGCCACCGACTCGGCTTATACCATAAATAGCAATACTGCGAGCGATTTTGATACAAGACTTGCAGCTTTGGCCAAGCACGGGCAAATGGCACATTCATGATGCGTTGCACCCGCTTAAATGCGGCCTGCATCGCAGGTATTAGAAAGACTAAAGGCATCATGGCCGTCCATTTCCACGAAGAAGATTTACCCCAAAACGTCCTTGGTGCAGGCCCGGTCGCGGTTGACACCGAAACGATGGGTCTGCAGCCTGGCCGTGACAGGCTCTGCCTTGTCCAGATTTCGGATGGCAGCGGCAACGAGCATCTCGTCCGCTTCGGCCCTGGCAGCAATTACGCTGCGCCTAATCTTAAGGCTGTGCTGGCTGATCCGAGCCGGCTCAAACTTTACCATTTCGCGCGCTTCGATCTCGCGTCAATCCATGCCTATCTCGGGATTATGGCCGCGCCCGTCTATTGCACCAAAATCGCCTCGCGGTTGGTACGCACATATACGGATCGCCACGGCCTTAAAGAACTTGTCCGCGATCTTGTCGGGGTTGATATTTCAAAGCAGCAACAGTCTTCGGATTGGGGCGGGCCTGTTATCAATGATGCGCAACGCGAATATGCGGCCTCTGATGTCCGCTATCTCCACCGGATGAAGGAAGCGCTTGATGCGCGCCTGATTCGTGAAAACAGGATGGCGATCGCCCAAGCCTGCTTTGATTTTCTCCCTCACCGGGCAATGCTCGATCTTGCCGGATGGCCCGAGGTCGATATTTTTGCCCATGCCTGACGGGCACGAAAAAAGCGCGCGGCAGCAATGGGCAGCGCCGGGGGGGCGTCATGATTGGATGATTCGTTTTTCGCGTATTCTCCTGCCATCTGGCGTTGGCGTGCTGGCTGCAATCCTGATCCTTGCGCCACTATCGGCACGCGGTGATATCAGCTTCGTTCTTGCCAAAGATAGTGTTGCCCTCGCTGAAGAACGTATGCGGCTGACCGCAGCCACCTATCGCGGTGAAGACGGCAAAGGTCAGCCATTTGTGTTGCGTGCGGGGTCTGCCGTGCAAACCTCATCGCTTGATCCGGTTGTACGGCTTGGCGATCTTTCGGCCAACATTGCGCTTGCCGATGGCCCGGCAATGCTCAAAGCCGATGCGGGCCGCTATGATATGAACCGTGAAACGCTCATGATTGATGGCCCGATCAGCTTTATCGCGGCTGACGGGTTCAGGCTTGATACCCGCGATGTTGCGGTTGGCCTCAAGACGCGCAAGCTTGCCAGTCGCGGGCCTGTAAGCGGACGATTGCCGATCGGCACCTTCACCGCCGACCAGATTAGCGCCGATCTTGGCTCCCGGGCTGTAGTGCTTGAGGGGCGTGTGCGCTTGCATATTACCCAGCGTGGGGGCAAATAAGGCTATGCCCCCTCGTTTGACACCTATCATTTTCGCGCTTGTCCTTGCCGTTCCGGCTTCGGGGCAGGCACTCAAAGATCATAATGCCAAGGCCGATGTGTTTTTCGATGCCGACAGGATCGAAGTGCAAGACCGTTCCGACCGCGCGATTCTTTCGGGAAATGTCCGCGTGCGCCAGGGGCCGTTGACGCTCAATGCGGCCAGACTGACGGTCGCCTATGCCAAAACGGGTGGCGGCAGCACTAACGGCGTCGATGTCGAACGGCTCGATGCCACCGGTGGCGTTGTTGTGACAAGCGCCACCGAAACCGCGCGCGGTGATATCGCAATTTATGATCTGACACGGCGAATTATCACGATGCTCGGTGATGTCACACTTGTTCAGCGGCAGAATGAACTCCGTGGCGGACGGCTGGTGATTGATCTTAACACTGGACGTGCTGTCGTTGATGGCCGCAGTATCGAAGGTGCGCCCGAAGGCACCATTGGCACCAGCGGCGGCGGCCGGGTTTCGGGCCGTTTTACCGTCGCACCGCGTGACGAAGGTTCGGACAAATAAAGCCATTATTGCCGCCTTTAACGGTGGCAACGCCGTTATTTTTCGACGAACGAACGCATCGGCCCATCCGACAGGCTCGCGCAATGATGAAAGTCATGCAATAAGCTTGCCAATCTTCCAAAATTAATCATTTGCAAACCAAGAATCGATAGCAAACACGCAGGAACAATGATGAACGACATCCAAACCCGTGAGCGCCCAGCGCCAGACGTTTCCGATGATCAGGCGGGGCTTTCGATCATTTCGATTGCTAAATCCTATGATCGCCGCGTCGTGCTTTCAGATGTTTCGCTTTCGGTCGGGCGTGGAGAGGTTGTCGGCCTGCTTGGCCCCAATGGCGCGGGCAAGACGACATGTTTTTATTCGGTGATGGGGCTGGTCAAGCCCGACGCGGGGCGCATTCTCCTTGACGGCGCGGATATCACTGCACTCCCGATGTACCGTCGCGCGATCCTCGGGCTTGGCTATCTCCCCCAGGAAACTTCAATCTTTCGTGGCCTTTCGGTTGGCAAAAATATCAGTGCCGTGCTTGAATTGGTTGAACCAAATAAAGCTGCGCGCGCCGACAGGCTTGAATTTCTCCTCAGCGAATTCGGCCTTGAAAAGTTGCGCGACTCTGCCGCGATGGCACTTTCAGGCGGCGAACGCCGTCGCTGCGAAATTGCACGCGCACTTGCCGCCAATCCGTCAATCATGCTGCTTGATGAGCCCTTCGCAGGCATCGATCCGCTTTCGATCTCGGATATTCGCGATCTGATCAAGGATCTCAAAAAACGCGATATCGGCGTGTTGATCACTGACCATAACGTGCGAGAAACGCTTGAGATTGTTGACCGCGCATGTATCATTTACGATGGTCGCGTGCTCTTTTCGGGCAGCCCTGAAGCGCTAGTCGCCGATGAGAATGTCCGTCGTCTGTATCTGGGCGAAAGCTTCAGTCTATAATCATGGCGATGGGGCCGCGTCTTGATTTAAGGCAAAGCCAGTC
>ERZ1292633.1662-Hain-H41-02um-R1-1662-length-23774-cov-6_pt1 | contig 23774 bp, 8 predicted proteins | sample MGYA00564406_ERZ1292633 | MGnify/ENA primary metagenome ERZ1292633 (study PRJEB36523, sample SAMEA6512639) | groundwater metagenome | collected 2019-01-08 | study: AquaDiva: Metagenomics assemblies of 32 groundwater samples | reverse complement strand
GTACGCCACTCCGTCGCGAAAGCGCTTTTATCTGATCAAATGCAGCAGCGAAGACCATACCTCCGGGTATCGGGAGAGGCGCAGGAGCCGCTCCCCGGCTGTGCAGTTTGCGTTGCAGCGAAGCATGGTTCAAAAGACAACGTCGCCTAGCGCCGAGGCGGTGGAGTTGGTTTCTTCGCACGCACCCCTCGATGGGCAGACCTCTGCGTCGCTCGCAGTGGCGGCGCAGTGCCTGCTGCATGGTTATTCTTGTTACACTCCAAAGGGCTTTGAGAGAATATTTGACGCCGTGATGAAGGTATGCGCGGTCATTGGGCTCGCGGTTTGCCCTCTGAGCATTCTGTTTCCGTTCGTCAACACGCTTCTCGTGACGCCGATTTGGGGGCAAAACGTGCTGCAGCTGGTCTGCCTGCTTGGTTGCGCTGCCACCTTGTGCATCATCGTCCCGTTGTCGGGCCGCATGAAGGCGTTCTTCGAGTTCGGCAGATACAGCGATCTCGTGCTTGGAGCCGATTTCCGACCCCAGGCGATCCTTGCGCTCATTGAAAACTTCTACCTCCCGAATACCGGCGAGATCCTAGCGACTGTCGTGCCCCAGGCGTGCGTTCCGTACGAGGTCACGAGGTTGCACCTGGCCGCGTGGCTCCAACGGAGCGACATCGGTGGTCGAGAGCTGACCGTTGACTTGTGCCACCGAATCAAGCGGGCGGCGTGTGAGGTGTCCGGAGAAGAGAGGAGAGAGTAGAGGGGGTGTCCTCCCCGCCAGCCGTGGTGAGGGATAGTGTTGCCGAGCGGAGGCCCCCCTGATGTGATGGGGGGGGGGGGGGGGAGGACGACTCCAAGTGTTGAAGTTTCGTGTCGTCGGCGTTGCTACTCGATGCTCGTTACGGACATGTGCCTGTGGGGTAAACGGTTGGCGGCGCTCCCTCCAAGAACGTTCGAGATTCGGGTGTCCAGCGATGTGACTTGTTGGTCTTACGTATCTATTATTTTTTCGCTCGCCAGCGAGCGGTTATCGACTCCTCACATGCGCACCCAAGTGCCGTCGGCGCCCGTTGACCGCGAGCTTCCAGCCTGGGCCGCCCTCGCGGAGGCGAGAAACGCCGTGACCGCAGCGGATTCCGCAAAGGTTGACTTGGACATCGCAAAGGCCGGCCTGGCCGCCGCAAAGGCTGACTTGGACATCGCAACGGCCGGCCTGGCCGCCGCAAAGGTTGACTTGGACATCGCAAAGGCCGGCCTGGCCGCCGCGAAGTTCGACCTGAACATCGCAAAGTTCGACCAGGTCATCGCGACGGCCGGCCAGGCCATCGCCAAGGCCGACCAGGCCATCGCAACGTCCGACCAGGCCATCGCCAAGGCCGACCAGGCCATCGCAAAGGCCCAGCTGGCCATCGCAAACGCCGACTCGCGTCGTGTGACAGGGAACCTGGAGAACGTACCTTGGGGTTAAGTACCGTCACAAGCGACGAACCTGTCACGCAGCCGCTGCGAGAGAGATATTTCTGTCACGGTGTTGCCCTCCTAACCCAACCCTATTGGCAGCCATTTTAAGGCCGGAGTCACCCACCGCACGTTGGGCTGTGCAAACTGTTAAAGGGGGGCGTTAACCTTCCCGCCGATGTGATGAGGGTGAGGAAGATCACCATCGGTTTTGCGGCTCAACGCTACTCTGAGGGTAAACGGCCTGGTTCGAGGAGTTTTTCGCGTCGTGAATGTTAAAGCTGACGTGACGTGGTTCGTAATTTTATCAACTTCTAATGTTAAAAAGCTGTGCGTCACTATTAATTGTTCGTATTATTTGGGTTTTTTTGCTCGTCAATGGCCACCACCGACCGTTTATCGCCGTCTCGCATGTCGAACGTCCTTGAAGGTGCCGTAGCGGCCGAGGTTCAGTTGCTGACGCTCGCCTTTAGCTGCTGCTGCATGAACGTCCGCTCCGTCGCGATCACGATCGATGGAACCCGCAAACCAGTCACCACGGCTGGCGGCCGTCTCGCCCCGGCTGATACAATAGAACCCTCCGCATCGGCTCCAGACGATAATCCTCCTCCGCTGCCGGCTGGCATCGCCCTTGATGAAGGGGTGGTTGCCGCCGCACGACACGCCGATGCTGCGTTCGATTCGTGCGTTCATCGCATGTCTGCCGTACTTGGCAAAATGAGGCTTTCCTCCTCGCGTCATTCGCCCGATGGCAATACGCAGCGTGAGAGCCCCTTCCTGGAACCTTGTCATCGTCGAACTCGCGGCCTTCAATTCAGCTACGGGCGTTCTGCCCTAAGCTTGCCCCGGCTCCTTAGTCAGCACTTAATACCATTGGACCGATCGCTGCGGCCCGCCCTCTCATCATCGGCTCCCCACCGACGGCATAGCGACGCCGTCGCCGCGTCGTCTTGGAACGTGACCGAATGGGCTCAACGTCGAATCGGTCGCTATCTGTCACTTGCCTGGCGCCATGCGGTCACGGGCCTCGAAACGTGGCTTGAGCTCTGGCGATGTTGCAGCACCGACCGCCTGGCGATGACTGGCGACGCGCACCCAGAAGATTTGAGATCTCTGGAGTGTCTATGCGGCTTGACCGCAATTTTTTTTGCAACGGCGACGCATGTCGCCGCACTGCCGCCATTGCTGCTGGTGGGACCCGATCAATGTCGTCAGCCGCCGCGGCCGCAGCTCCTCGATACCCTCCTCACGAGGTGTCTCGTGGCCTTCGGCGATTTCGTTCGGGGCCAACTCGGCACATCACCTCCTTTGCCGGTGCCCACCGCGCGTCTGCTCCGGTTGCTTGGGTGCATGACCGAGAGTCGCCAATTTAGTTTTGAGAATGTCTGCGACGCGCCGCTCCCCGCGACGTTTGATCAATGTTCGGCTTCGAGCGACGAACCGCGATCCACTTCCGTGGCTGTCGTCGCGGCTTTCCACCGAGCATGGGCAGTCATGGTGATGGACGTCGCTGCGTTGGCCGTGGAAGGGCACCTCGCACCAACGATGGCGCAACTCGACGCCAAGGCGGCGGCCGCGGCGGTGCCGGCGAGCCGCCACATCGGTGCCGCCGCGACGACGTCACCATTGCTGCCTGCGTCGGTGGAGTCGGCATTGGAATTAGCGCGGCAGCGGCTCATCGACCAGGACCGACTGATCGGCAACCTCGCACTTTGCCGGAGCGTTTTGGACTGCTTGCGGCTCTGCCGAGGCGTGTTAGTCCATGCGACGGTTGCGCTTCGCGGAGCCGCGTTCATCCTGCTGAGCGGCGACGCTGATGGCCAAACCGACGTGCTGCAGGCGCATCAAGCACTGGCCGACGGGGAAGCGCAGCTGGCTCGATTATCGCGCACGTTGTGGCATCATGTCGTGCGGCCCACGGTCGATCTCGTTCGCCACGCGCGTCGATGTCAAGTCGATGCCAATCCTACTCCGTCTACCTTCGATGTAGCAGAATCAGAAGGGGCTAGGCCGTCGTCCCGAGGTCACCCACCGACTCCATCAGCGAGAGGCAGCGGCATCACCCTTCTTGCGCGTCGGGTCTTGCTACCGCAGGTCACGTATTTTGAAACAACGGCTTGGTACTTCGTTCCCCTCCTGCCGCTAGGCGAGCAGCAGGGATCGGGGCAAGATGGCGGTGTGACTGGTCGCCCCACACAACGAAGGCTCAAACGCGCGCTGACCGCGCTCGACACACGGCGGCGGCAGGCAACGCGGGAGAGTATTCGCTTGGTGGCAGCGGTCCTCCCGGCGCTGTGCGGCATGGCCTGCTCAAGTGCGCTGCTTCTCTCCCAGGAAGAACCCATGTCCGAGGAAAGTGGTGGGTCCCTGGCAAGCGCTCTTTCAGACTGGCAGTGGCTGCAGGCAGCGATACTCCTGGACGCTTGCCCGGAGCCTTCGTCCACGAGACCACTGCCAACCGCGCTGACAGCCTCGTCAGCGGCCGCAGCGGCGTCTCCTTCCGTCCAATCGCCGTCTCGCGCTGCCGGCGCTAGTTACTCCCCACCAGATTCTCCAAGAGGTGCCGACATGGGCCCCCCGCTCTCGCTGCTAGACACACTGTATCGAGCATCCCCGAGCACGACGTGCCTGCTGCCACCCGCGAGCTGCCAGGGCGGCGATAACAACGGGCAGCCGCCTCCTCGTCTCCGCTTTATCGCATCCACCGGATTTTTGGACCTCAGCGCGTACTCCTGCTCCGCAGCGATGTCGGGAGCACCGCAAGCGGCGGCAACTGTTTCCACCGTTTCAACTCGGGTCGACAATAGCGCCTCCGCTGCTCACCGAGTGAGCGTCATTCCGGTGTCCGAATCGCAATTATCGGGCATGTCGACGACCCACCACAACGGCAACGTGTTCACTCCTTTGGCCTCGCTGTGGGATGCCCTCTTGAACTGCGCGACGGAGGGTGGTGCGGCTAGTTTCTCCACGGGGACGGCAGCGGCGGCCACTCCCGCTAATGTGTCTGAAACGTTGCCCGTGGGCGCAGAGGGGATGCAAGAAGTGCGCATCGACGCGGCAGTGCTGCAGGACTTTATTTCGCTCCTCCGTGCGCTTTCCGCTTCTTGCATGACCGACATCGGCACTCACGTGGTGTCAATGATGGCCGCCCTCGCCATCTTTCCGCCCTTATCGAGTCGTCGCGTCATCGCTAGAGAAGGCCGGCCCAGTGGCACCAGCCGCCGTAATGACACCACCACGCTTGCCTCACTGATTAGCGGGGTCAACGTCTTGCTCACGGTGGTAACGGGTATCGAGCATCTCGTCATTCTGCCCGTCATCGCCTTGTCTCTGGGGGCCGCGGGCATCGCGCTCGACGAAGCAGCCGCCGTCACAACCCTCGGCCGAGGTGACAATGACTGGGATAGCGCGGACGGGGCCGTGCGCGACGCGGGCGCATCGTCGTCCTCGGCGACGGCGCAGCCGGCCGCGTCGCTGATGGGGATCCTATTGGCGCCGCTGCAACAACTCGTGCGCCAGGCACCTGAGCGATCCACTGTTTTGCAACTCGCTCTACGAGATGCTTTTTTGCCGGCCATCGACCGCGTGGTGGGTGACCTAGCATCCGTGAACAAGGGCGCCCGCGTGCCGCCCAACGTTGCCGTGCAACCTGGATTGCCCTCAGCGAGCAGCAGCACGGACGCCGCGCTCGTGACCCCTACCACACCGACGTCGCCTGCCACGTTGCCCGTCGTCCATAGGGGAGGCAATAGCACGACGACGACGTTGCCGAGGAAGCACTCATCGACGTGGGCGACGTCCCTGGCGACGATGGCGTCCGCGGCGCGGTCTCTGCTGCGATCCACCGTCTCGCACCTGGCATCGCCTGCGTCTGCCGCGGTGCATATTGTGCCCGCCGGTGGCGAACGCCCACCGGCACTGCTGCGCCCCGGTGCTCCACAAACCACCATTCGCACTTCGAATCCAACTGCCGATCGCACTGATGGCGTCGTTTCCGCGACGCAGGATCGCCTGGCAGACGCGACAGGGTCCGATGACAGCGAGGCGACCACCAGCAACGCGACGGCAGCCGTCGACATTGAGAGCACGGCCTCCATGTGCTTGAGTGGCGTGGAGAGCTTAGCCGCCGTCCTGCTTCGCAGACTCAAGGCGGAAGGTCTTGGGTTAGTGCCGTCGCAAGCCGTCACGTCAACCGCAGGCGGCACCGCGGACGAGTCTACCTCGCTTCAGCCACTGCGAGAGCGATATTTCCGTCACGGTGTCGCTTTCCTGCACGCACTATTGACTGCCGTTCTCAGCCGGCACCCGATTTCGGCCACGCCATCGTCGTCGGGAGGCGCGACGCCGTCGAGACAGTCGGTTGGCGATACCTTGCGTCACATTTTAGAGTGGCAAAGGGCAGCTGCAGGCTCCGTACCGCGAGGGCAGGAAGACAGCAGCCACAGCGGCGAGGAAGGACAACTCAGGCAGTCGAGGCCGATGACGATGTTTCAGCCGCCGAACAGCAGCCCGCTGCGGACCGCGCAAAGCGCCGCAGCGAATGAGCACTTCATGGCCTACGAGTCGTCGTTTGCCGCGCCACCGCCTCCCCTCGAGGCCGCCGCTCCACTCGGTCATCAACGGCACCGACCCCCCTCGGCGGCAACGGCGGAGGTTTGGAGTCCAGCGTCGGCACCGCCCTCCTCGCCATCCCTCACGTCTCCCTCGCGCGAAGCGGCCCCTGCCGCCCACGGCCTCGAGGACAACGACGACGCCAGCGGGGAGTTCGTCCATGCCGCCATCATCACGGACTTGACCCGCCACCAAAACGCCTCGCTGGAGCATCACCGCCGCATAGGAGAAGGGATCCGCTTCTTCGTGACGTTCGGAACGTCGCTTATGGATGAGGTGCACGAGGCGTTGCTCGGCACTTCCAGCGCGGCCACGAGCGGCATCGGTGTATCGTCTCCGGGCGGTCTGACGAGCCATGCCCGCGGGCGCTACGCGCTCCTGCAGTTCTTCTCGTCCGTGACCCTCAACAGCGTCACGCAGCTCGCCACGTCGTTTCGGGAAGTGCGCACCCTAACGATGGAATTTGCCGCGGCACTCGGAACGGCACGGCGCGCGATTGTGGCGGGTCCGACGCACGCGGTGCGCGACGGACTGCGGCGGCTCGCGGAGTTCGAAGCCGCGTTCACCGCCGTCAGTACACACGTCAGCGTGGAAGACTGGGCGGCCCTTCGCGGCCTCTGCAAATCACTGGCGGATATCGTTTTAGCGCAGTACGAGGACATGACCACCGTGCTGCTCGCGGCGCTCACGAAGTCTCCCACCGTGGGCACCCGTGTCTTGCAGCAAATCTTGCGACACGGCGATGACGAGCTCCGCAGCGCGATGGTCGTGGTGGAAACCCCACTGGACATTCAGCGGTGGCTGTCGCTCGTCAGCCGGTGCGCCGAGGTCGCCGTGATGTTGGACCGCGACGTGGTGCCGTCGGTCGTCGGCCAGCCTACGGAGGCTTCGTCTCCGCCGCCGCGGCGGTCGTTGTGCAGCTCGCTTTTCAATCGGCTGCAGCAGCTGGCGACAGCGCTCGCGTGGCCCGGCGTCGGTCGCATTTCCGTGGCCCTGGCATCGCCTTCGAGGCACAGCTTTCACTCGGCCGCCGTCGCCGCGTGTGTGAACCCGGCGCAAGCGTTGTTCCAATTGTCCATCGCCGAGTCTCGATTTCTCGTCATGCAGCTCATGGTCCCAATGCTCCCCGTGATGACCCGGCTCATCAGCTACATGGCGCAGCTGCACGGCGACGCCACGCTCAGCGGGCTCATCACGTCGTCGTCCTCGCCCCACGCGGCGCGCAATGGTGGCGCATGCACCACCCACCATGTCCAGTCAAGCTATCTAGGAGCGGAGAAGATGCTCAGGAGCCTGAGCCGCATGCCCTTGCAGCATGCCTACAATGCTGACTCGCTCAGATCGCTGTGGCTCATGGCGGTTTGGTACGACTTACCGCAGTTGCTCAAGCGAACCGTCATGGTTCAGACCAGTGGCGGCTACGGTCCCCCGGTGCCCGGTCACCACAGCAACGCCTCCTCGGCGGCTAGAGCGGCCGCGATCATGGTCCCGCCGGATGCGGCGTCGCGTTGCCTTCCCGCCCTCATCGACCTCGCCGCGCGATCCCCGCCACTCCTCGCGTTTCGCACACGCGAATTTGTGGCGGCGGCGGCCTCGATTTCAACGATGGAGCAAGCTCTGCAGCGTCCGCCAGGATCTATCGACGCGGTGGGCCTCGCCAACGCCAGGCTCGCCTATGCCGCCATCGCGGTGGAGTACTGCAACACGATCGGACGAGACCGGCTCCTCGAGCGGCTGGGCACCTCGGCGTCCTCTGCATCGGGAGGTGCGTCCTCCAGCGAGAATGGCGGCGCTGAGGACCGTCCGATTGGAAGCGACAGCGTGGCGGCCGCTTCCATCGCGCTCCGACTCGCGGAGCGAGAGGCCTGCGTGCGACGCCTGCCCTTCACGGAAGTGTTCCTCCTTCGTACGATTCACGAGCTGGAGAGCCTCCGGGGCATCAGCGGCTGGGGCATCACGCACGCGGCGACGTATCACGACTTCGACATCAAGGCCTTTGCGACACAGACGACGACGGTCGCTGGAAGCAACTCGGGCGGGGAGGCGGCGGACTTGGCGTGCCTGGTCGGCAGTTTCCTGGAAGCGTCGTGCCGAGCGACCATGTGGACCCATACCATCAGCAACACGAGCCAAGATAAAATCGCATGCTTGCGACTACGAGCACTGCAGAGCGGCATGAATGCAGCAGACGGTGGGGCGACTCTCCGGCAAAGCGACGACACGTCATCACCATCGCCGAGGAGCAGTGATTTAGAAATGTCGCCGGAAGGCATGTCGCTTGCCGCCTACGCTCCGCCAGACCCAACGGAGCTGCTCGTCGCGGACATCGTCGGTTTAGTCACCCTAGCGACCGCTTCCGGCGTCAGGAGCATCCGCATCGCTGCCGAAACGGTGCTCATGGACGCGAGCCTCGGGCTTCTTGGCCACGCGTATCGACACGCCTTCGGAGACGCCCGTATCATCACGTGGCTGCTGTTGGCGGGTGCGGGCGGCCCCGTCGGCATCCCTCAGGCGGCCCTCCGGCCCCTCTCGTTGGCCTTCTTGCCCCGACCGGAATTTTCCATCGGACTGGAAACGGCCTATGCGACCTCCTCGTCAAGTGCCATCGGAGGGGGTACGCTGCTGCCTTGGGACACGACGGCGGAATCGGCAGACGTCATGGGCGACGGTTCGCAGCCGCGCGAACTCATTCTGCAAATCTTTCGCAACCTGTTTCGCGTCGACGCCTTCGCCGCGGCGGGCCCTATCGCGGACACGCAGCAGCCGCGACGTTTTTCGCGTGACCCATCGTCGCCGTTGTCCTTTCGCGATCTTTCTACCGCTCTGCCGAGTACCGACGGAGAGGTTGCCGTGGCCGTCCGAAAGGTGCTCGTCTCCCTGCTGACTTGGATCGAATGCGACTCGCTGGGTATGTTCGATCAGCTTGTCGACGACTCAGCGGCACCGTCGAGGAACGACGTTCCCGTCAACTCCATTGCAGCCGCCTTCCAGGCGAAGCGGCAGCGAACCGCAGCTGACGACGAGGGATTCCAACGCGCGCCGGCTCGGCGGCTCTTGCAGTGGTCCCCGCCACTGTGGTTTCACGTCCTCCGGGCCGCCACGGGTAGGTCCACGTCAATGCCCGCTCCTCCTTCCGCGTCGCTTGTGTTTCAGTCCCTGCAACGCGTGGCGTGGGAGCTGGCGAGCGTATTGAAGGTGGACGACCCTGTCCAAGATCTATCCACGACCACCGATGCCGCAGGCGGCGGAGGAGCCGGTGCCAGCACACACGGGGTGTCCCATTCGTGGCTGGCGGGCCCGATCGCGAGTGAGCTGCGCATGTATGTTGGCGGCGGCGATTGTCGCGGCGAGGTGCAGGAACGGGTGCACGTCATGACGATGGCGGTGCGGGGCTTGAAGGCCGCCAACAGTGGCGTTTCCGACGCGACGTCCTCGGCGAGCTGGCTAGCTGCCGGGGCCATGCTTGCAGGGGAGTTGGAGCGCGCTGCGACGAGCCATCTCCTTCACCGCCACAGCGTCGTCGCGACCGGTTTCTTCCATGCTGCGGAACCGGTTACCGCGTGCCGCGAGTTGGTCCAACGCGCCGTGGCGTTCATCATGGCGCTTCCCACGATGGAATCCATCACGGCAGCGCACCTACCGCAGCATGCCGCCTTACACGCGTGGGGACGGGACCCACCGCATGCACGCCTCGAGGGGCTGGATACAGCAATCTTGCAGCTCCTTGACGACGATGCCATCCGGCAGGGACTGGCGAGGCAGCGGCGGAAGCAATGGTGGGCGCTGAGGCACGCGCTGTTGCGCGGATTATGGCGCGTGATCCTCCGCATGCCGAGTGTGGGCGCAAAGTCGTCGACCGAATTTAGGCTTTGCCTGGCGGGGATGTCCCTCATCGTCGAATCGGAGGACGACGCCTTGCGAGGCGACAGCGACAATGTTTCGTCTCTCTCCAGGACGCAAGACCCCATAGAGGTGCGCTCGTTTGGCACCACGTTGCCGAACGTCGCGCTGTTACGCCGGAGTGTGCTGTTAGAGCTCGTTCTGGCCTGGCGCGACAGCATGGTCCGCGCCGAGGGGCTCTACGAAGGGGCTGCCATGGATGACCCAACGTACGATATTCGCCGCACGATCGAAGTGACAGGAGATAGCGAACCCCTCACCTCCTCCCCCGTTCCCGAGGAGGAGCCACGCAACAACCCTGACGCCGCCGGCATGGACAACGGAATCAGCCGCGATGGGGTCGCCACCACTGCCGGATTGTCGTTCGTCAACCCCATCCCGGCGAAGGACAAGTCGTGGGCCGTCGACGCCCTGCTCGGATTCCTGCAAGGCAACTTTCTACAGAGCTCCCATCGCTGGGCAGCGGCCCCCACTTCCGGAGCCACGGCGGGGGCAGGGACGATGGTAGCCGACGAGGGAGCCATCGGCGGAAGTGGAAGCAGCCCCTCTTTCTCCACGCTGCGATTGCGACGGCTGATCCAGCGGCATCGGCGCATTGGTTTGGTAGCTGCGGCTGCGGCTGCGTCGTCGGGCGGGGATAACAAGAGCAACCCCTGCCCAACGGCGACCGTGCTTGAATGCAGCTTGGACGTCGACGCTTTCTTCGACGAGTTAGACAGCCGGTACCGCATGCAGCGTCGGCTGCCGCAGGAGGCTGAGCTTCTCGTCGTGGCAAGCGTGACGCTCCTTGGCGACTTAGTGCCCCGACGGCGGCAGGCGACGACTCCAAAGCCACAAGATGGCACCACCGTCACCCAGCGACCTTCCTTCATGTACAACGTCCTCGACATGCGGAGCGCCTCCGACGCCTCAACGCTCCTTCAGCGCTCATCGTCGTCGTCCGCCGCGGTCCCATCGGCGATGGCTCCGTCCTCCTCTCCCACTGGGTCTCTGCAGGGGAGCCCATCCGGGAACGTGTCGACCGGGGCCTCCGGCGCTAATCGTTCCGCCGCCGGAGCGACGTCGCCGCCCTCGACCATTCCGAGGGACGGCTTCATGATCATGGCGAAGACTTGTCGTTTCGCCCTCCGGGTGTTGCACGCGGTGCATCAACAGTTCGCGACGGAAGAGGCACTCCTGGTCGTGGACGAGGCCCCCCGGTCACCGGCAGCTTTGAGACCGAGCCGTGGTGATCGCGGGTTGTTAATGTCTCTTGTTTCCGATGTGCGGACGGCGGTGTACAGCGTCTTCACGCAGTGGTTCGCGCGGCCATTCCCGACGTGGTTGCACACCAACAGTTCGGCGACGTCCGTATACGATGATGCCTTCACACTCGGGACACTCGTGGAAATGTTCAAATCGGAGGGCATTCTCGTGCAGCAACATCGACTTGGCTTCGTCTGCCAGCTTCGGGACGGCATCGGTGCCCTGAACGCCACGCGTTTGTCCGCGTGCGGATCGTCTGATTCTGATGACGACGATGACACCTCCGGCGGCGGCTCCGAAGGCGGCGACGACTCAGACAGCGGCGACAGCTCGGAGGCGGACGACGATGACGACGAAGGTGGGAGGGTCTACGAAGGAAGTGACCTGGCTGCCCCGAGCGCGCAGCTGTTGGTGAGTGCCCGCTCCCGGCAGCGCTGCCGGCGTCACGTGGATGGCACCCCCACGATCGTTCGTCCGCCCACTGCTCTGTCCGGGCCCGCCCTGGCCGAATCCCCTAGTTCTGTGCAAGGAGACGAGTCTTCCATGGTCATCACGTCACCCTCTATCTCGACCCTAACGCGCGACTCTAGCGCGTCGAATTTAGCCAAGCAAGATACCATTGTGTTTGGGACGTCTGCGGCCGCAACAACACCCGACGCTGATGCCGCGACGTCGACGGCCGCGAGCGGCCGTTTGCCCGCGGGAGGTGCGAGCCGCCAGGTACGCTTTGCCCTCGATGAGCCACATGCGAAGGCAACAATTTCCGGGGCCTCACCATCAACTCCTGGGGTAGGGGCGGCCCCGGCGATCCGCCAAGGCAGCGCGGGGAACGTGACCATCGTGACGTCCCTCGAGGGCGATTTGTTCTACCAGCGCATTCACAACTACCTCGCGTTGTTACGGTTCCTCATTCGTCACGAAATTGAACGCATGTGTCTCTGGACGAGGCCCATGTCGTACCTGGTGACGAGTGACGCCCAGGCTCAACACACCGCGTGGTATCAATCCGTGAGCGCCGAGCACCAAGCGACGGTGGGTGTCTCCAGCGGAGGAGGGGCGGATGGCATTGCCGCTCTCGGCGGATCGAACGCGGCCCCTGTGTCGAATAGCATGATCACCGTGCTCGGTTCAGCGGGTCCGGTGTCCGGCGTTCCGCTCTACGGACTCACCGACGGCACTCTTCGAGGTCACTTGCCCGTGTTGACCAGTCCCACCCACCTCTATTCGGTACCCGGACGGTCACGGCCGTTTCAGCTCGCCACCGTGTCCGATGACCTATGGACCGTCTACCTCGACACGGCGACCGCGGTGTTTCCTGCCCTCGCGGTGGCGCTCATGACACGCTTCTCGCAGCTACCCCGCCTGAAGCGCATGGTCGTCCAGCGCATCGAGCGCGAACCGGAGCGCTTTTACTCATGCCCGGAAGCCGCGTGCGCCATCGTTGAGGCGACGTTTGGGCCGGAATGGCTTCAGCCCGTGGTGTCAAAGGGTGCCGCGCTTGCAAAACTGGCCGACTTCGCGGCCGTGCCCGCGCTACCCGCGATCGTCATGTTGTCGAGGGCCAACGACATTGTGCCGATGCCGCTCGCCTCCGAACAGGCGGATCTATCTGCGGGCGGTGCGCCTCTCGCGGCCAGTTCAGCCGGCTTCTGGCTGCCGCACCTGGGTGATCCCAGCGCCGCCAACACCGCACCGATCGATGGCGTCCCTCAAGTTGTGGCACTCGCGAACGCGACCAGCAACCATTCCGGCGGCAACCCCACTTCTGCAACACTGGTGCTCGGCGGCGGCATTTCTCCGATCGACCAGCGGAAGCGCGCGGCCATCCGCCAGTTTGCGCTCCGCAGCTTGCAGCAGTGTGCGGGATCCGTCCTCTCCTTCTGGCTGCCCCAACTGATGCAGCTGCTGAAAAACGACAAAGAGTTAACAGCGGCAACGGCGAAACCTTCCGAAGGAGCGGGCTCCGCTTCACCACCACGCAGCGTGGCCGACGTCCTCTTCTTCGCCGCACAGCGCGACGAGCTATTTCTGCACCAGCTCACCTGGGCGCTGCACACGGAAGCCCCGCCGCAGGCGAACGAAGCCGCGGAGGATGTGGAGTTCGACGACGAGGGCAATCAACTGCCACCGAAGGCGCTGCCACCGTCCACCCCGTTGAAAATGGCGTGTGACAAATTGTTGTCTCGGGTCGCGAATCACCTCGACCCCTACGCGACGCGGTGGCGCGACGACGAGATCGGCTTCATGCAGCGCATCACCGAGCTTTCGGGGATCCTAAAATCGTTCGAAAAGACCGCTCGGAAGCCGATGCTACACGAGTTGCTGTCACAGCCGAAATTTCAGGTCATCGCTGGGCAAAGCCGTACGTCGTCGATGGAGCACCTCTCCAAGCATCGAGGAGGAGGAGGAGGGGCCGCCGCCGCCTCGTCGCTGTCGCTACACGCTCCCACTTATATCGCGACGAACGCCAATTTGGTGATCGATGACATTATCGTTTCATCCGCAAGCCCCATGCAAAGTGCGGCCAAGTGTCCTATCTTGGTCTTATTCCGCTGCCATCCCGTGGATATCGCGTCCGTGGTTCGTGCGCGCTGCGCTCAGCGGCAGCAGCAGCAATCCGGCCCCGCAGCGTCGTCAACGGCTGACCGCTCACACACAGCCGAAAAGGGATTTGGGGCAGCAAAGAAACATTCGGCTTCCTCCGCACATCAACGCCGGCCGCCGTATTCAAGTCGCTCTCCTCCCGCATCGCCGCCCCCGGCGGAATCGCTCGTTCGTGGGTGTATTTTCAAAATGGGCGATGACTGCCGTCAAGACCAGCTTGCGCTTCAAATCATCGGCGTTCTGAAGCGCATGTTCGACGCCGTGGAGATCCCTTGCTTCCTGTCACCCTATCGCGTGATCACGACCGGCCCGTCGTCGGGGATCATCGAGTGCGTTCCACAGACAAAGTCCCGCGACCAAATCGGAAAGCTCACCGAGGGCAACCTGTACGACTACTTCATCGCGAAGTACGGCCCCGCCCACTCACCGCGCTTTCAAGCGGCGCAGCGCAACTTTGTCCGCTCCATGGCGAGCTACAGCGTCGTCTCCTATCTGCTGAACATCAAAGATCGCCATAACGGCAACATTTTGCTCGATGAACAGGGTCATCTAGTGCACATCGACTTCGGCTTCATCTTCGACATCAGCCCGGGTGGGGATATGCAGTTCGAGTCCAGCCCGTTCAAGTTGACGCATGAGATGCTCCTACTCATGGGGGCTATCGCCCCGCCCGAGGCGGCCATCGACATGGCCAACGCTGAGGTTATCCTTCGGCAGTTAAGCTCCCACGCCGCGTCAGCGAATGGGCGACGTCCCCACGTTGGGGTATCCGGGAACAATGTAGGTTCCACCGCAACGCCACCTGCGCCGCAACTGCCGCCGCGGCAATCTGCGGCGGGAGGAGTGACTGGTGGTGCCTTGGCGAGTCGCAGCGCTGCATCCGGAAACGCTGCGGGAAAGGGTGGGGAGGGCACCAAAGGCCACGGCCAGGCTGCCTCGGGAGCACTGAAAGGGAGTAAGCCCCCGAAGCACATGCTTCACGCGCTGCCGCCGCCTCCGCCCACCCCGATCGCGGCATCGTCCACTGCAAGCGGCTCCACGTCCGTCGCCGCCTCCTCGGCGAGCTCGGTGCCCCCACCGAGTGCCGCCACCGCGTCGGCCCGGGCGTTGCTGTCATCGCTCAATCGACTCGACGCGGCCTTATCGGACCGAAACATTGAACTGGTGGCGCTCGCGGCGGCTTTGCCCTTCGTCGTGATCGGCGGCCAGAGTGGCGCCCCGACAACGGCCGCCGCCTTCACGGGCGTTTCGGCGAGTGGCGTCGGGGCGGCTGCCCCCACCAACGTGGCCATGCACCCGGATCCCGTCGCCGCGATTCACGAGCACGAACGCAGGCTGCAGAATGGGCGCAACGCGCAGCTCTACATGACGTATGTTCACACGTGCGTTCAATGTTTCCTGGCAGCAAGGGACTTTATGGACCCGTTGTGTGGACTCGTCGCTCCCATGCTGGCGAGCGGGCTCCCCTGCTTCAAGCCAGCCAAGACACTCGCCGACTTTCGCAATCGTCTCGCGGTCGGGCTGACGGACGTTGACGCCGCGCGGTTTTTCGTTGACCGCATCCGTGACTCGAGCGATAACGTTCGCACCCGGTTGTATGATCGATATCAGAACATCTACGAAGGCATCGAGATGTAGTCGTCGTCTCGACGCGCTGCGGTGGATGTTAATTCGTCGCGGTGAGGGGAGGTGGGGAGGGGGGCACATTCATACTGTTGTGAACGTCACCTCGTGCCACAGGATTATCGCACCCGAGATGCGCCCGCCGTTGTTACGTCCCCCCCGATGCCATGCACACGTGATGCTCTCCTCCTCCTTTTGTTCCCAAGTTTCCATCGAGAGAGCACCACAACGCTCTATTATTTGTATTTCTGTCCAAATCATCTTCCCAATGACCCGTGTCGCCGCGGCGTCCCTCCTCCTCCTCCTGCTTACCGCCGTCTTATCGTCGGTCGCGACGGCTCAACTTGCGCCGTCCTCTTTGGCCCCCGCGCCATGGGCCCTCACGCCCTATGACATAGGCGTGACCGCCGCTTCCCTCTCGTGCTCCGGTGGGCTGTGCTCGGCGTCGGTGACGTTTTCGGGTTCGGTCATTAGCACCCTAGAGTGGACAACGGACACGTGTAGTCGCAGCTCATCGCTGTTGTGCAGTGGTCGTGGTACCACTTCCGGCAGCTGCTCCACGTCCACGTGCTCCTACAGCTTCACTCTCCCTGGCACGGCGGCCCCCAATCCGTCGTCGTTCTTCAACGTGCAGCTCCGGGCACCCGCCGTCAAGGCAGGCTACTACACCTCGAGGCCCCCCGTGATACTCGCCGCCACAACTAATGCCGTCACGCCCAACGCGGTCGCGAGCATTGCTCTCGGCATGCCGTTCACCGTTGCTCTAGCGTTGATCGTATTCGGCTGAACAAGCAAAAAAAATCTCGTCGGTCGAAGTGCATGCAAAAGTCAGCAAGCGCAGTGGCACGCTCGGCCTCCTACAGTGAAGCAACAGGAATCGGGAATGATGACAATGTGTGATGTGTAATGCCCGATGGTATGTCCACTTTGCTTGTGTCCAACGCCACCTCTCCTCAGCCCGACAAGAACTCAACTCGCGATGGCTCATCACCAACAAGCCTTACGCGCCGCCGGAGTCGTCTGGACGCGAGTGATATGCGCTGCGTCATCGGTGCTCCTGCTGCTCGTCACCGTGTCCTCTTTCTCCTCTTGGGGAGCCGCGGCTCAACCGCTCGCAACGATCCTCACGGCGCCGACTGACGTCAACGCTGCCCTGAGTACCTGTACCACCGTGACCACAGATGTCCGTTCGTGCAAGGTCACGTTCTACACAGCGAGGCCCGCCTGGCCAGTGGCGGCGTTGGATGTGCGCACCGATGCGTGCGTCTCGGTCGCCACGAGCGCATGCAATCGGTTATCCACCGTGGACACGTCGATTTGCGTGGCGGCGGGCACGCAGTACCAGTGCACCGCCTCGGTCACGGTCAGAGGGCCCAGCAGCCTTCCCGGGGGCACGGTCACATTCAGCCTCGTGTCGCGTGAAGTTCGCGCGCAGACTTTTATTGTGTCGCCAGAGTATCCTTTGTACACCGCGACGGTTTCCGGATTCACCGTCGCGGCAGGCAGCACGGCCATGTCGTTCGCAGTCGTTGTGGTCCTCGCGCTCGCGACACTTTTGTGGTAGGCGCCGCCGTTTATCGCGATGACAACGAACCTGTCGATCTTCGCCTATTTCTTCCCATTCATTGTTTCAGTGAGGAGATATTTGTTGTGTTCCGGCGCGCTGACCCACACCCAATGAGTTGATGATTGAAATCACCTAACACACGAAAATAAATAAAGCGACGACGATGGACGGATTGATTGTGCGACGTTGGCGAAAACGGAAGCGACTACTTTCGAAAACACAGAGACTCGTCGTGTGGCTTTTTCATTCATTCTCTCTCTCACTCCCAGTCGTGGTGCGTGCTCCCCAATGAACCATCGCTTCTTGGATGCCAAGGCCAACGAGTTGGACCGCAACATCCTTTCCTTCATTCCGCGCGTCGATCGGCAGCAGTATGTCGACCGCCTCCTGCAAGACCACCGCAAGGAGGCCCAACTTCACGACGTCGTCGGCCGCCCCGAGGCCGCGGCGCACCGGTGGGCACGACAGCATCACGTCGCCGCGCAGACCCAACCAGGCGCGCTCCACCCCAATCGGCTGAACGACGGGATGAAGACGGCGCTCTCCGGCACGCCCAACCCATGTTTCAGCCTGCCGAGCTCGTTTGGCACGGCCAACGACACGTTGCTGCAGAAGCAAAGGAAGCTTGAACGCTTGGCCTTGAGGCAGGCAAGCGACCGGCTACACGGCGCGCGCCGCGTGGCCACACGGTCGCCGGTGACCTCGGCGCGGCCAGCAGCGTTTGCTTCCATGGACTACCGGGGTCCAAGCGAGTCCTACCTCACCGGCCGCAAGCTGCCGTGGTAATATTTTGTGTGTTACTTCTGACCCACTCGCTCACCCCGTCCATTCTTGTATACTCATCAATCGCAAAGCAGTTGATGGAGTGAAAAGTTTATCGTAGTTCCTTTCCTTTCCTCGGCATTTTGTATGCTCTTTTCTTGGGGCCGTGAGTCGAATGAAGCAGCGAAACCACCTTCGTCCTGTCAAAACGCTTGAGTCCTTGTCCCTCCCCTCTCAACCCGCGGAATGCCTCTGAGACACATGTGGCCATGAAAACGTTTGCCCCGCTCGTTATTTCGTAGGTCTCAGGTGGGGAACGAGAGAGAGGAACGGGAGAGGACAGGGGGCTGTCCTTTTGTGCGCGGCACCATGGCAACGACAGCGCAGGTTAAGTCGCTGCTGATTGGCAAGTTTTCCAAATGTCCGCTGCCGCTTTACCGGATTCAAGCTGGCAAAGGGGTCAAACTCCGGGACTATGACAAGCAAATGGCGCTCAACCGGCGCAGCTTTGACTACACGCTGCGAGATGGACTCATCCAACCAATGACGGCGTCGGAGTTCTTCGAGGGACCCAACGGCATGTCTCTGAGGCCAGGGGGGCCGGTGCTCGGCGAAGTCATCGCCAATTTCCGCGGCAACGTCATTTACTGCATTCCCGAGGGATTTGAGTTTCCGGATGACGTCATTCTGTTTCACGAGCACACCGATCACTACTCGCTGCAGACGAAGGTGCCCATCAAGCCATCCGCGCTTGAGCAAAAATTCACCCGCATCATGGAGCAGTGCGAGTTGCTTACGAAAGACGACTATTACCGACGATTTCCCCTCAAGTAAGGGGATCCCCTAGGGGTGCTGCACACAACTCCAGCCGTCACAAAAAACACACGTCATCTATCTCGAGTTGCGAGATTCGATTAGCTCAATCACGAAGCTAGACGTCAGCTGTTACTTTACGCAGCTAGACGTCAGCTGTTACTTGTTTGCGCGGAGGGGCATGATTGGAGAACGACGGGGTGTCTGTGTGTGTGCGGGTTTTTTTTTCCGTAACTGTCGGGGAGGCTGCTAAGAACGAAGACAGAACAAAAAAGGATACTTTTTTTTGATGCACCGCCACGTGACATTCGACGACCGCGGCCGGCCGGCGATCACCACGGTGGACGTGGAGCGCCCCTTCGACGTGGCGGAGTATCCCCAGCGACCGGACGAGCCCACTCACCGGACGTCGCTGCGCTCAGCGGTCTCAGCCCCGGAGACCGGAGGAGGGGACGCGACGGATGCCCATGTCGCAGCGACGACCGCCATGCCATCGACGCCGGCCCTGCCGTTTCAGAAAGGTGAGTGGCTCTTCGACACGTGGACGGGACTCTGCGCGGAGGTGCTGTGCGCGATTGAAGAGCTGACAAGCCACACGGTGGCCGTCATTAATGAGCGGCGGCCGTCGTTGCGGCTACGCTGGCGAACCGCGCACAGGCGACTGACGCCAGACGCTGGCAGTGTGCGGAGCGCTCTCCAGGTGGTTGGGGAGTGTCCCCCCCTGGTGCCAGGCGGTCGTGGGGAGAGCTCTTCCCCCACCTCCAGTCCCGGGGAGGAAGCGGCGTTCGTCAGCTCGGGCATGTATTCGGTCGTCGATAGCATCTTTCTCACCCGCTTCCAACGTATTGTTGGCGACCCTTCGCGATTCCCCAATGCCGACGTGGCTTTCATCGTTGGCGCGGTGTTGAAGGCTGGGCCGTTCACGCTACCACTATCGCACGGCGACCGCAACGATGAGGCGGCGATCGCGGAGGAGCAACCTCACCAAGCGTGGGCGAGGCATCAGGGCACGAAGCTGGCCCGTTGCATCATCCCCGTGGACGTCGCGAAGCTGGCCAGTATGTACGGCCTCGTGCCCGGGCAGGCAGTCATTTGTGACGGGGCCACGTTCGAAGTGCTTGGGTGCGTCGTCGCCGATGCGAGCGGTGAGATAGTCGCGTGGCCCCGTTCATCGGGGATGGCGGGGGGCATCACGATCCTCAAGGTGGGATCGAAGGTCAGCCCCTTGATCTCAACGGCGGCTGCCCAGTCCTCCAGTCGCCCCCCGAACGGCGGTGGGAAGGAGTCGTTCTCCATGTCCCACATGAAGGACGCACTCTTCCGCCGCCTGCCCAAGGCCGTGGCGGAGTACGTGGTCTCGCGCTGCCCGGAATGGGGCTGCGCCCGACTATTGAAACCCCCTACGGATATGGCCAAAGCCGACGGCGAAGGCGCGCCTCCTGCCGCGAGTTCATCCATTGTGTCGCCGGCCGAAACAGGGTTTGCGGCCGAGCTGAAAAAATCGCCGACCCTGGCGGCCATCCCGTTCGTGGGAGACACCGCGCTGAGTGAGAAATGGGTGTCCGTGGGCGCCGAAATACGGTCGCGGCTTCACGACCGCGCTCGAAGGGCATGGCAAGCAGGCGGCACCACAGGCAGCTCGGCTTTCGACGCGTCCCTCATCGAATCCGACTCGTCGGTGGTACGCGCGTTGTTCGACGTGACGCCGCGGCAGATACTGTGGCACGCCGAATTGCAGCGCTTGGCCGTCGTGCTGGGCGTCGCGGTGCGTCGCTGGAAGGATCGCGGACCTCCGCCTGCGATGCCGCCCGTCCTCGGCGGGACATGGACCGATGCGCCCCCACCTGAATTGGCTGTGATATTTCTCGGCGACTACACGTGGACATCGGTGCCAGCCATGCGCGCCGCAGCCTCGGAGACCGCAGCCGCTGCGGAGGCTTGTCCGGATGAGCAAGGGTATGTCGCACCCGTGCCAGTGTGGCATGCAGAGGACGCGGCACGAACGGGTGACATGGAGTTTTTTTTCCGCGAGTTCGACATGGATCTCATCCCGCCACGCTTCCGCCAAGCTGCGATCTCGGCGTGGGACATGTTCGAACTTCGCCCGCATCAAGAAGATGTACCTGCGACGCTTTTGTCCTTCAACCCGCTTCGCCTGCCTCCCAACTTGTTGCCATCTTGGACCGCTGGACTGCCAACGACGGCCGGTAGTGCCGCCGCCGCAATAGCGCCAAACGGTGTGGGGGTGCCCTCGTGGGCGCCGGTCATGGCTGCCGGTGAACGCTGGTGGCCGTGCGATGGGGAAACGGCGAGCGCCGCCGACGACGACAACGCGATGAATCCGCCGCGGCAGCTGTCGTCCTGCGGCATGGGTGACTACCAGCCATCGGTCGACCCATTCAAAGTCTTTCGCGACGGCGCTAGAGGCAGGAGCGACGAACTCATCGACGCGGGGTCCACGTCTCCCCATAACACCAGAGGGGAGACGTGGACGGAACTCGCCGACGTGATGAACCACCGGAACTGGCAGGCCCTGCTCTACACGGCCTTGGTGAAGGAGGTGGAATGCTCGCTGTCGGCGGAGTCGCGGCGTGCCCGGTCGCGGAAGGTGCTGTCGATGCTCAAGCGTCACGGCTACGACGACGGCGAGATGGTGTGGCATCGCATGCAGTCGTTCATTTGCCGCGAGTTGCCGCTGACGACGTGGTTCACGCCAACCAAGGTGGTGTCACCACAGTGCGAAGTTGATGGGACCAGCCAACCGGCCCTCACGCTCGAACCATGGATCCGCGGACAACAGCCCACCGTGCTCGATTGCGTGAGTGCGGACATCGCATTGCGCAATTTGTTCGAAATTGGTGTCGGAAACGGTCTGCAAGACCTGTGCGAGCGGCGGCGCTGGGAGGTGAACCTCTTCGGCCGCCACGCTTACGATGCAGACGCCCCCCCGCGGGCGCGCCCACGCTACGGCGTCGTTAACCTCGCGAACGACCCAAAGGGCGCGGACGCGCAAGGGGGTTACGGCGACTGCTATCTTGTCTTGAGGGCCGACGACGCGATGCGCCGGCGTGTGACCATTACACCGGACGATTCCTCCGCGGAAGCGTCGGCCGTGGCGACGTTCGACTCGGGGCTGCCCACCCTCTTTCTGGGATGCGACGAAAAGGTGCTCGAGGCCGTAGCGTCGCTCGCAACGGGGTGCGAACCGTGGTCGCCGATCCAGCGGGCCAGCATCGGCTACCGGGAGATCCAACTGCACGGCGACGTGCTTCTTCACCGTCACGTCACACACTTAGTGATCAACGACGCGTATGTGACGCAGTGCCTGTCGCGCCGCGAAGGGGACGCACCTGGCCGTGGGTGGAAGCGGCACGAGCCCCACCAGCGGCAGCTGTTGCAATTCATCACGATCGGCTTGAAAAACGGATGGTGGGTGGTGCCGATGGAGACGATGACGCTGATGGCGTCGTGGCGGCTGCTCAGCCGGGACGAGCTGGTCAACTTGCAGCTTGTTTTCTCTCCTGAATCGGCGCTGTCTGGGGCACCCTCGCCGCCGCCGTCTGGGGCCGCCGACAGGACGTACCCGCACGGACCCACGCATCATTTGGCCGGGCCGCAACGGGCCGAGTGCCGTCCGCTGTACGATGCGTTATGTCACAGGGTGTGCCAAGCGACCCTTGTCTACCTGCTGATGGTGGCCACACTGTGATGGGCAGGTTTTGGCGAATTCACTGCCAAGCCACGATGCGCCATGAACCAACCGGAGCTAGGCCGGGTACCCCCATCGGCCACTGGGCCATCTGATGAGGGCGTTCCTCGGGAAATATGGCTTCATTGTGTCTTCCCTCACACGTCATGTCCATAACGTTTTGCCCTGCGATTTTGGCTCCACGCGATCGTCCCGGCGAGGGGCAACTGGGCGAACGATAGCCACCATCTTTCTGCGTGTGTCCTTGGCTTCTTCCCAGACCAGCGCGTGGGTCAAGAGCAGACGGCTCTCGGTCCCTTCATCCCTCTTTTTTTTCGTTCCTTGTTTTCAACGCAACCATGCAGAGTGCATCGACGACCACCGCAGCAGTCAGCATCCAGCGGCTCTGGCGGCGCTACAAGGAAGCCGTCAGGCAGTACGAAGCCGAAGCGGCATCGCCTGAGACGGATTTGCGGGCGCTGTCGCAGGCGGCCGAAACCATTCAGCTATGCTGGCGCCGTTACTGCGGGCAGGTGACCCACAACGGGGGCGGCGATCCCCTGCCCCGCGACGGCGCGCTGGCCAATAGCTCGGTAGTCGAAGCTTCCGGCAGCCGAGGCGCCGAGGACGCGCGCAGTGCGACGGTTGCCGCGGCGCTTCCGGGGGGTATCCTGTCGCTAGACGACGATGACGAGGACGATGAGGCAATCCGGAACCTTTCGGAGGGAGGTGAGGCATCTATCGCACCTGTCGGCTCATCGCCGCGGCAATGTTCTAGTGGCGGCGCGGAGGGAGACACCACCCGCAACCGACGGAGTATGCAGGCGGCCGCGAATCGTATCCAGCGGCACTGGCGCCGGTACCGCGATGCCGTGTCGGCCTACGACAACGAAGTGGAGGACTGCCAGCGAGAGTGCGTCGACCATCCGGCGGCTCGTCGTAATGCCGGACAGCCGCAGTCATCACCATCGTCAAGGGAGGCCCCTCCCCAATCGTCGTCGTCGTCGTCGTTGCCGAGGCCAACACAGCAACAGCATCGCGACGCCTACACATCCGGAATCACCCAAGGCAGCTCCGCTCCGCCGCAGTTGTCGGACGCTGCGGCGAGAATTCAACACACCTGGCGACGCTATCACGCCCTGGTCACGGGGGCCTTACTGGACAAGGGCGAACGGCAGCGTCTCATTTCCTTAGGCAGGGCGAGGAGCAGCGCCGTCGAGGTGGGGACCAATGCGATGGCTCCCGCTCCGTGGCAGTCCGCCGTCACGCCGGTGGGGGCACCCAGAAGTCGGAGCCGCCAGCGGTCGCCGGTTTCCCACGAGCACGGACACGTCGACACGTTGAACGAAGCAGAACGGATGACCGAGGCTGTCGTGAGGGCAGGGGGTCGCACGCGCGGCGGTGGGGGGAGCGCGGCGGTCGAGGCTGACCAAGCCGCGCTTCGCATTCAACGTCTCTGGAGGCGGTATCGCGACGCCGTCGAGGACTACCAGGATGAGGCGGGCTCCCGCTCGAGCA
>ERZ1292633.1661-Hain-H41-02um-R1-1661-length-23786-cov-7_pt1 | contig 23786 bp, 12 predicted proteins | sample MGYA00564406_ERZ1292633 | MGnify/ENA primary metagenome ERZ1292633 (study PRJEB36523, sample SAMEA6512639) | groundwater metagenome | collected 2019-01-08 | study: AquaDiva: Metagenomics assemblies of 32 groundwater samples | reverse complement strand
CCGGTCGCTTACGCTCCCGGCTCTGTTCGTCCGCTCGCTCCCGCCCGCGGCGCTGATGGCCCGGTCGCTCACGCTCCCGGCTCGGATTGCGACGCGCGCCAGCGGAAACTCGATGTTCGCGGCCATCCAATCAGTGACGCGCTGCCGCCAGCGGCGGTAGGCGTCCGGCTCGCCGTCGGCGCGGACGAGCAATTCGATTCGGTCGCACTCGCGGACCGAGGCGCGGATCGCGTCTTGTACGGCCGCGGATTGCGAGGCAATGTCGCGCTCGAATTGATCCAAATCGTTGATCGAACGGGCCTTGAGTCCGAAGCACAGGCCAAGGTGGAAGTACGGCTGCCATTCGGCGGGCAGCATACGTGCAAGTTCTCGTGCGCGGTCCAGGCGATCGGGATTGACGAACGCGGCGGCGAGTCCGGCGCCGGCGGCTATTTCGACCGCGTGATCGCCGAACGATCGAACCCGTTCGATCAACACGTCAGGCCGGCCCATGAACAAAAAATAGAACGCCCGTCCGACGCCCTGATAGGCGGCGTTGCGTGCGTAACCGGTGAGCGAGTCGAGCCGACGCAGCGACGACGCGTCGCGCGGATAGTCAAAGAATGCGTGCTTGAAGCCGTAGCCGTCGAAGCAAAGATAACGGTGCAGCGGATCGAGGCCGTCGGCGACACGCTCGACGCGACGGGCGTCGTGATTCCGCATGCCGGACCAAAAGCCCAGCCCGACGTAGTAGAGGTAGCGAAACTCGGGCCGTGGCCGGACGATGCGCGACTCGAACTTTTGCGGATCGTACCGAAACAGGCGTCGAACCGTGTATCCCATCGCCGCACCCTCGTGGGCGAAGGGGCGAAGGAGCGCGGGAAGCGATGCGCAATAGACCTCCCACGCATTCGGTGCGGACCGTGCGATCATGTGATTGAATCCGCCGGCGAAGCCCGCCAGAATCGAATCGACGCGTTGAACGTCCGCGTGATCGAAAACCTGTAGGCCAAGACGGCGGACGGTCATGCGATTGGTACGGATGGTCCAGGGAAGGAATGCGTACCGCCACCAACCCGTCGCCGCCAACAACACAACGAGGCTCGCCGCCACTGCGATGATGAACATGCTCTGCGCCATGCTTTGCGCTGTTACGTCGATGAACTCACGAACGTTCAGACTTCCCTATACGCATACGCGGCCCCGCTACGAGATGTAAGCGACGCTGATTATAACATACCCCTTCGTCCGAGGAAACCCCTTTTTTGACTCATTTTGCGGTTTACCGGCCTGCGTAACGGCCGGAAACCGGTTTCGAATCGGCGCAATCCGGGCATGTTGCACGTCAGGGAAGCGGCGCATAGCATTCCGCCGCGGTCGACCGCAATCGGCTGTCCTGTCAAACCAGGTAAGGAATAGGTCGCGATTTGAAACGGCTGTATGGGTATTGCATTCATCATCCGCGGCGTGTGATTGCGTCGGCGGTGTTGCTTTGCGCGGCCGTTTCACCGGGGGTGTTGCGGTTGCAGCTCCGAACCGACGGTCACGCGCTGGTGCCGCACGACGCGCCGGAAATCGCCGTCGATCGCGCGATCCGGGAGGATTTCGGGATCGACGATCCGGTGGTCGTGGTGATTCACTCGAACGACTCGTCCGGCATTTTCAATGCGCACACGCTGACACTCCTCGATGACCTGACGACGATCTTCAAGACGATGGACGGCGTTCGTCCGGGGAACGTCTTCAGCCTTGCGACGGAATACGGCGACCGCGTTTTTCCCGGGACGCTGCGTTTTCGCCGGTTGCTCGAACCCTTGCCAACGACGCCGGAAGAGCTTGAACGATTGCGCGACGACATTCGCGCGATCAAGCTCTATTCGGGGACGATGGTTTCCTTTGATGAACAGGCGGCCACGATTCTGGTCGGGGCCGCTCCGGGCGTGGATCGCGTGAACCTGTACCGGCGGATTTGGGAAACGATCGAATCGCGCGGCGCAATATCGGAGAAAGTCGCGGTGATCGGCGCGCCGGTGGCGGAAGCCCTGCTGGGCACGCACATTCTGGAAGACCTCGGGGTCCCGTATGCGCTGCTCGGCCAGAAAACGGAATCGCATACCTCTTCCAAACCCGTCGCCATCCCGAAGAGCGCTTACGAGTTGCGGGTTTGGATCGCGCGATGGATCGGCTTGGTACCCGTGGCCTTGGGAGTCATGGCCCTCGTCTTTTTCGTATGCCATCGGAGTTGGCCAGCGGTCGTGCTTCCCCTTCTGGAGGCGGGAACATGCCTGATCGTGGTCTTTGCGTTGATGGGGTGGTGCGGCGTGCCCGTCTACCTGACCATCGCGGTGATGCCGATCATTTTGACCGCGGCGGGGGTGATGGACGAAATGCACGTCTTTGCTCGGTATCGCGAGCGTCTGGCCGATTCACAGTCTGACGACCACCGTGCCGTGCTCCTATCGACGATGGAGGAAATGGGCCGGACGATCATCATGACCAACACCACGGCGGGGTTCGGTTTTCTCGCATTCGCTCTCTCTCCCATCGGGCCGGTCCGCGCGTTCGGCGTCTTCACCGCGATTGGAATGGCGTTTTGTCTGTTGTGGACGCTGATTGTGATCCCGGCCTGTCTCTCTTTGATCAACGCAGAGCAGGTCGTCGGTCGCCGTCGCGCCTGGGCGGGGGGAAGTGCTGCGCCGCGGATGAAGCAATGGTTTGGCGCGCTGGGAAGCGGGGTGGTGCGGTTTCGCGGTGTGGTCCTCTTGGGCGCAATTGCCGTGGCCGTCGTCGCCCCACTGGGCATCCGCAAGGTCGTCGTGCAGGACAGTTGGATCGACGGGTTCGCGGCGGAGAGCGAATTCCGACGAGCGACGGATGCGTTCGACGAACAGTTTTTGGGAGCACACACACTCCTGGTTTGCGTGGACGCCGGGCGACAGCGAATGACCGGTGAGATTGTGGGGGCTGCGTTCGACGTGCTTTGGACGAAGCTGCCCGGCGACGTGGTCGACGATCCGGCCGCGTTGGTCGGCTGGCGGCTGCGATTCAAGAGGCTCGATCAGCTCCCCCCCCCCTTACAAAGGGGGGGCTCGGGAGGGTCGCCCACCGGCGATGCGGACGCGCAGCGGCGAGCCGTTCTGGACACGTGGTCCACCTGGGTCACGGAGGCCAAACGGGAGGGAAACAACGTAGTTGTGAAGGGGATTCCGAGCCAGGGCTTGCCGAAGTTCGGGATGCGCCTGACGGACACGGACCGCGTCGGGTTTGAAATTACGCCTTCGAGGCTGCTGAGGCCGGACACGGTGCGGCGGATCGGCGAGCTGGAGTCGTTCATCGAAACACAGAAGGCGGAAGCCGTCGGCGGGGTGGTCGGGACCGCGGAATACGTACGGACGATCAACTTTCTGCGCCGCGGACGAAAAGAAGCGGAGCGCAACATTCCCAACGACGCGGAGCAGATCGAATGGTGTTGGCGTGAATACGGGCGAATTCGCGGCGAGGAGCGGGTCCGACAACTGCTCGACGCGGATTACGCACGATCCGTCGTCACAGTGCTGATGAAAGACGCGAACTTCGTCGGGACCGCGCGATTGATGGAGAACATTCGCGCCTATGAGGCCGAGAAGCTCGCCCCACATGGAATCACGCTGTCCTTCGCGGGTGACGTAGCGGTGAGTCAGACGTTGATCGGGGCCATCGTCGGCACGCAGGTCGTGTCGGTCGTCGCGGCGTTGGCGGGTGATTTCGTAGTGACAACGCTGTTCGGTCGATCGCTGGTGTTCGGGCTGTTGTGCATCATCCCCAGTTCGCTCGCGGTATTGTTGAACTTCGCGTTGATGGGATGGCTGGGAATGCCGCTGGGGGTCGCGACTTCGATGTTCTCGTCGATGACCCTGGGCATCGGCGTGGACTACGCGATCCACCTCATGCAGTGCTACGGCCACGAGCGCGCGGCCGGCGCCTCGCGGGAGAGCGCCGTGATCGAGGCGATGAAGATCACCGGTCCGGCGATTCTCGGCAACACGCTGGCCGTGACGCTGGGGTTCGGCGTGCTGATGCTTTCGCAGGTGCCGGCGAACGCCCGGCTGGGCGGTCTGCTGGTGTTGAGTCTTTTCAACTGTTTCGCGGTGACGATGCTGGTTCTGCCGGCCGTTCTGGGTCGTCGCGATTCGATCGCACGTAACCCCGCACCTCTGCCGACAGGCGACGATTCTTAAGCCGGCGCGCTCGAATCCGCGTTCGCCTCTCGTCGCGTCGCGGGCGGCGAGTCGCGAAGCAATCGCGGACCACGATGTAAATCCTCGAGGATCCGCCCGTCGCGCAGGGTGATCTGTCGATCGCAACGGGCCGCAACCGTCGACTCATGGGTCACCATGACGATGGTCTTTCCCTCGTCGTGAAGGCGGTCGAAGATCGCAAGGATCATCTCGCCGGTGGCGGTGTCGAGGTTGCCGGTCGGCTCGTCGGCGAGCACGATCAACGGGTCGTTGATGATGGCGCGGGCGATGGCGGCGCGCTGTTGCTGGCCGCCGGAAAGCTCATTGGGTCGATGGTGGCCTCGGTCTCCCAGACCGACCATTTCGACGAGCACTCGTGCTCGCTCGCGGCGAACCTGTGGAGGGTGTCCTTGATAAAAAAGCGGAACCTCCAGGTTTTCCAGGATCGTGAGCTGCGCAATCAGGTTGAAGCTCTGGAACACGAAGCCGATGCGCCGGCTGCGAACGTCGGACAACTCATCGTCGTCCATCTGCGAAACATCGACGCCGCCGAGCAGATAGCGTCCGGAGGTGGGGCGATCGAGGCAGCCGATGAGGTTCATCAGCGTGCTCTTGCCGGAGCCGCTCTGCCCGCAAATGGCGACCGACTCGCCTTGGACGAAGTCGAGATCAACGCCGCGAAGTGCGTGGACGTCGATGTCGCTTCCCGGCTTGCGGTAGACCTTGGTCAGTTCGTGGACGGATGCGATCAGCACGGGGAGGCTACGGCGCCTTTCCGACGGAGGAACCACCCGCTTTGTCGGTCTTGGTTTTCGAACCGGGAACCTCGGCGGGCGCCGGTTTGGCCTCGGACGATTCGGCGGATTTCGGAGCGGACAGAGCCCCGGCATTAATGCCGGGGTTCCGAAGAGAGAGATCGGCGGTCGCTTCGGATGTCGATTCAGGCTTGTCCGTGTCCGGAAGCTTGGCATCGGACGACACCGTGGGAGCGGCCGACGACTGGCGAGCGGGACCGCCGCGCTGACCGCGCGGTCCGCCGCCGCGGCGCATCGCCCCACCGCCGGGGCGCTCATCGGGAGGAGCATCCGGGATCATCCGGCGATAGTCCTCGCCGAACGCAAGCAGGACGCGCTCGCCCTTCTCCACGCCGGCGGAAATCTCGGCCCACTCCGAACCGATCGAGCCGACGTTGACCGCCACGGGTTCGGCCCGCTCCCCGATCCGGCGGAACACGTAACGCTTGCCGCCTTTGGCATAGATAGCCTGCACGGGGACGGCGAGCTTTTCTTCGACCGTTTCGACGAGGATTTCGGCGTGGGCGGTGACGCCCGGTTTGAGCGGAACGTCGCTGGGATCGAGAAGAATCTCGGTCTCGTATTCCTTCAGGTCGGGGTTGAGCCATCCGCTCTGACTGTCGGCGAGCGCGGCGATCTTGCGCACGTGACCGGTAAAGGTCTTGCCCGGAATTCCTTCAATAGTGACCGTGACCGCCTGATCGGCGTGAAGCTTGTCTGTCTTAGCTTCATGAATGCGGACGACGACCATCATGGATGAAGTGTCGGGCAGTTGCATCAGAACCTGTCGCTCGATGACCTCCGCTCCCTCCTTGATCTGCTGGTCGTTGGACATCATCCAGCGTCCGCCGCCGCCGCTGTAATAGACGACGAAGCCCTGCGTCGGCGCGGTGATGCGGCATTTTTCCTTTTGGGTGCGGAGCTTGCCGAGCTGGTCCTGAGTCAAGGCCAGCGATTTTTCCTTTCCCTCGACATCGCGGCGTTTCTTGATTTCCTCGGCCTCGGCGTTCTTGCGGACGCGTTCGGCCTCCTTGGTCGCCTCCTCGAGATCGGACTGCCTCTGCTTGAGGTCGGCGACGTGGGTGTAGTTCTTAAGCACCTCGAGGGCCATGTTGGCCTTTTCGAGTTCCCAACCGGCTTTCTTGAAATTGAACTCGGCCTCCTGGTACTCGGTCTGTGTCGTGTAGTTCTTGGCGAAGAGTTCCTTGGAGGCCTTGTAGTCCTGCGCGCGGCGCTCGAGCGATATTTCGGCCTGGTCGATCGCCACGTGCGCGTCCCTGAGCCTCTGCTCCCAATCGCCCTTTTGATATTTGTCGAGGTCGAGTCGTTTGAGTTCGATCTGCAATTCGGCCTTGCGGATGTCGCTGGCGTTCTTGTCTCTTTGGATATCAAGCTCGGTTTTGGCGGCCTCGTAGAGGGTGATTGCGTTCGACTCCTTAAGCTCTTCCTCGCGGATGCGGTTTTCGATCTGGTCGCTGGCGAGAACGACGAGCAAGTCGCCTTCCTTCACCGCCGTGCCTTCGGGGATCAGGCTGATGATCGTCGAGCGTCCTTCGACTTCGCACTTGATGTCCGTGGATTTGGCTGCCTTCAGCTCGCCCTTCTCCTTCAGGACGACGTTGAAGGTCCTCGCCTCGACGGCAGCGGTCAGTCCATCGCTGCCCGTGCCCGCGGAACGATTGCGCATCGTGAGGGCCCAACCGACGGCGCTAAGTAGAACGACGACGGCGACGGCCATTAGGATCGGCAGGGCCGATCGTTTTTCTTTGAGCCAACCCGTTGACCCTTGACAGGGTGAAGCTCTGTCAAGGGTTGAGGCGGACTCGGCTTGGGCTGAATGCGGACCGACGTGCGAAGGCGCGCCAGTCGAGGGTGTGCTGAGTATGGTGGTCATCGGGCCTGGTCCCCCAAAACGGACGGACGCTCCGATCGCCCTTGCCGCTTCGCTACATGATAATCGAAATGCCCGCGAGACTCAAATCACGCCGCCATTTAGGGTTATGTACAAAACGGTAAGACCGCAAGGACGTCGCGCGATAAAGATAGCGCCGCCCTTTCCACCCTCCGTTGCTCGTTTCGGCCTGTCTGCGTGCGTACACGCGCAGGCAGGCAACCAATATCGAGCGCCCGGCATTTGAGACGATTGGCGATGCGGTTTGTTATGGTCCAGCCGGGAGTCTGTCGCCCGGTTCGGGGAGTGCGGGCAGTTGCGGGCGTACCCACCGGCCCCTGTCCGTGACGCGAAGCGTCTCGGTGTCGCGGCGGAATTCGAGAATGGCGACGCGGTAGGCGGCGATTGCGCCGGCGAGGCTGTTACGCGCGGCCAGCAGGTCGGTTTCGGCATCGACCACGTCTTGGTTCGTCGTCTTGCCGAGGTCGAACTGGGCCCGGGCGGCCTGGAGTCGGAACTCGTTTTCCTCGACATTGGCGGCCTGAATCGCGCGGAGCTTGGATTGTTGTTCGACGCGGCGGACCGCGCGGCGGACGTCGGCTCGGACGGTGTCCGCGGAGCGCTCGTAGTTGCGCTCTGTTTTGCGCGTGGCGATCAGCGACGCGCGATAGGCGTTACGCTCGGTCTTACGGTCGTCCATACGGAGTTGGAGCATGCCCTGCCAGGTCGTGCGTTCGGTGTTGTAGCTCGTGGAGTTGAGGCGAGTCGGATCGGTGTCGAGCGTCGCGCTGCCGCCGGCGTTGAGGTCGGGCAGGATGCGATTCTTCGCCACGAGCACGCCGCGGCGAGCGTCGTCGACGCGATCGGCGTCGTTCAGCAGGTCGAGTCGCAAGCGAAGGGCGACATCGAGGGCCGTGGCGACGTCCACGTCCGGAAGCAGATCATCGAGGGCCTGGGCGTCGGCGTCGGATTCCTGATCGAGTACGTCGAGCAATTCGTCGACGGGCATGCCGATGAAAATCTTGAAACGGTCCAGCGCCGAGGCGTATTGCTCCTTGGCGCTGACGAGCGCGGCCTCCGCCTGACGGAAGCTCGACTTGGCGCGAGGCGCCTCGAAGATCGTTTTGCTCTGGCCCATGCGGTTGATGAAATCGGCCTTTTCCCAGTCTCTCTTACGGCTTTCGTAGCTTTTGTATGTGTTGGCGATTGCGGACCGAAGCTGCTGAAGATTGAAGTATCCGGAAGCCGTGTCCACGAGGAACGAACGACGAAATCGCTCGTAGGTGCGGACGGCGTAGATAAGATCGCGTTCGGCCTGATAGCGTGATTCGTAGGCGACGCGGCCCGCACCGCGAAAGAGCGGGATGTCGGCTTCGAGAATGAAGTTGCCGGACTCGCCGGACGTGGTGTGTACGCCGAGGTCGCGCATCAGCGTGTTGATGACACGGGCGGTCACCTGGCCGCCGTAAGGGAGTTTCTGCGTAACGGCGAGATTGCTGACGGCGGTCATGGCGCGGTCGAAGTCGCGGACCTGTCCGTAATCGGCGAATTGGGCCTGGACGGACGCGACGAACAGCGGCGTCCACAGGTGGCGTTCGAGGGTCAGATCGAGCGCGGCAATAAATAAGTCCTCCTTGGCATCCTGCACTTCGCGGGCGCATCGGTCGGCGTAGGCCAGTGTGTCGCTCAGGCCGAAAACCTTTACGCGGGGCTGTTGCTCCGGTGTGAAGATGCTCGGCGAGAGCGGGACCTCACCCGGTTCGCCTCCGGCGGGTTTCGCCGAATCGGATTCCGTCGAGGTTTCGTCAGGACGGGAAGTGTTGTCCGGCAGCGCTTCCGTGTTGTCGGAGCGGGCGTGATGGAACGGTTCGGGTATTTCGGAATCCGTGGGCCGCGGGTTGAAGCGGTACATGCGGTCCGCGCCGCCGATTTCGCCCGACTCCGGGCCGATGTCGGCATCCGACGTCGCTCCGAGTGCAGCACGCTGGCGATCCTCGATGACCCGGTGAACCTCGCGATCCGTTTGCTTGATGATGGTCGATTGGCAGGCCGTGATAAGACACGACGCCGAGAGAAGGAGCGTCGCGCGACGGATTACGAGACTCGGAGCCCCGGTATTAATGCCGGGGTTCTGAATCGGACTGCGAACGTAGTAACTGGTCATCGAAAGGTAGGGATAACCGCGACGTGCGGTGATCGTCAACGCCGAATGCGACGGATTACGAGTCTCGGATCCCCGGCATTAATGCCGGGCTCAGGGAGTGCCGGGGTTCTGAATCGGACGCGGCGTCGGGCATCATCGTCGCGGTTTGGCGCGCTGGGTCCGTTGGGCTTTCTGGGCGTCTTCGGAAGCTTTTTGCAATCGCTGCCACCACGAAAGCTTCGCCCTCGGCGGCCTGTCGAGAAAGTCGTCCTTGCTCTTTTTGCTAACGGGTGGTGCGTGGAGCGTGCCGGCTTCCTCCCGCTCGCGGATGTGTTGGCGAATCCGCGCCTGCTCCAGCCAGCCGAACACCGAGCTGAACATGATGTACAGATTCAGTCCGCTGGGCATCTTGTAGAAGATCAGCATCATCATGATGCTCATCATGGGCATCATTCGCTGCATGGATTCCTGCTGCTGGCGTTGCTGGTCGGTCATGTTGGGATTGGGTTTCGGCTTGGGCTGGGTCTTCTGCTGGACGTACATGAACAGCGCGACCAGGAGCGGCAGCAGATTGAACGAGGTCAGCTCCCAACCGAAGATCGGCACATACATCGGTGCGGAAAATGGGATCATCGCATCCTGGGCCGTCAGGTCGTCGATCCACGTCCAGCCATAGAGAAACGGCGCATGCCGCATGAAAATGTTGTTGCTCAGGCTGAGATAAAGCGCCACCCAGATGGGCATCTGAATGAACATCGGCAGGCAGGACAGAACCTGGCTGGCGGGGTTGATGTTCAGCTTCATCATCTCCTGATTGAGCCGCGCCTTGTCGTTGGCGTATTTTTTCTTGATCTCTTCGATCTTCGGGCCCAGCTCGGCCATCTTGTGCTGCATCCGGACCATGTTGACCTGGCCCTTCTTGGTGATGGGATGCAACAGCGCACGGACGATGAGGACGAGGATAATGATGGCGATACCGTAGTCGCGCACGACGAAGTGCAGCGAGTTGAGCAGCCAGATCATCAGCTCCACAAGGAACGTGAAGGTACACCAGCCGAAGCCCTGTTCGATCTGGAAGTAATAGTTTCGGCTGCTGTATTCGGGCACAGTGCGGAACGCATGTCCGTCTTTTTCGCCCAGGAACATCGCGGCCGGATAACTGACCTCGGCGCCGGGTCGCAGTTCGAGTGCGGAGAACGTGAAACGCACCGTCGCGTCGTCCGTGGTGAGCGGGTCTCCATCCGCGTCAAAGGCCGAAAGCTCGCTGATGTACGTCGCGGTGCTCTTGCCGTCGGCGTCAACGGGAGCGATGGTGCAGGTGAAGTAGGTGTTGGCCGACGCCGCCCACAAGAGACGTTTTTCCAGTTCGGCGCGTGACCAGGCGAACAACTGGACCTGTTTGTCAGCGACTGCATGTTCCAGCATACGCGTGCCGACGACATGTCCCGTGGCGGTGGCAACGCCGACATCGATAAAGCGATCGTCGGTGCGCGGATCGATCGCCTTCACGCCGAGTCCGCCGCGCGATGTCAGGACGACGCTGTGCGAATCGGCTGACGGGTTTTGCACCGCAATCGTCGAATAGAGATCATGCCGACCGCCGACTTGGCGCGGCTGCCTCGGCAGGCGCAGCGTGCGCGTGATCTTCAACGCGGGCGTCTGCCGGCTCCCTCCTTGGTCGCCGGCAGCCTTCTGAAGCTCGATCCAGAAGGAGACCTTCTGACCCTCTTCGCCGTCGGGCGTGCGGTAGTCCTCGACGGCGCCGGCGTGCCATCGCTTGTCGTACAGGACAACGTCCTCACCATCGATGTTTACTTTTTCGACCGCCAGCGAGCGAAAGATCGTTCCGTCCGGGCGTGTAATCGGCGACAAGAGAGCGTAGCGTTCGGGAGAATCGAGCCGCGCCGCGTGATCGGTGAGCAGCGCCTCTTCGACGGACGCGCCCACGTTCGAGAGAGTCAGTTGCATTCGGTAAGGCGGTGGTTGTTTGTCTTCGACGACGCCTGCCAGTGCGCCGCCCATGGCGAGTTTCCGCTCCGCCTCGGCCTGGGATACGGAGAATGCCTCGCGGCGCGGCGCTGGAGCCGGCTCGACGCCGACCTCCGTGGCGCCGCCCGGCGGAGGCGCGACCGTTTCCCGCCCGGACGGCGTAACGGCCGATTCGCCTCCCGCGCCGGCCGGAAGTGTTGTGCCGGCTTCGCCATTCCCAGCGGTCTGCCGGGGAGTCGGCGGCGGCAACAATCGCGGCGCGACAGCCATCACGATGACGAACACCGCGCCGGCGACCAGTAGGTTTTTCAGCAAATCACGTTGTTCCATCGTTATCCATGCCGGTTGCCCGGCGGCGTCCGTTGTTTGTTCGAATGACCGGGGGTCCATCGCGGCCGCGTCCGCGACGCCGCCGCCAGGGGTCGAGTCGCGCGCCTCGACTAACGACCCTCAAAGAGACGCGTGCCGAGAAAATCATCCAGCTCGGGAACGTCGTAGATTTTCCGCGCCGCCTTCTCGACGTCGTATTCGAGGCGGACGAATTCAACCATCAGATACGACTCACCGTCGCCGACAACCGGTGGATCGCATTCTTCCGGGGATTCGCCTGTTTCGTGGATCACCACGTAGCAGAGTCGCGGATCGCGGTCACGCGGTTGGCCGATGCTGCCGACGTTGATGATCGCCTTCTCATCCGACGTGACCGTGTAGATGCCGACCTCCGATAGTTCGTCGGGGGGATCGAAACACGGATCGTCGAGGAACACGCCCGGCACATGCGTATGCCCGACCAGGCAGGCCATATGCTGCGCCTCGAGCCGCTTGAAGTTGTCCAGAATCTTTCCGGGATTCGTATACACGTCCTCGGGGAACAAGTACTCGTTCACCGGTCGGCGGGGCGAGGCGTGGACCATCAAGAGTCCTTTGGCTTCACGCCGGATCGGAAGGCGACCGAGAACCTCCCAGCGGCGGTCCCGCCGTGCCTTGTTCGACTCGTCTTCGAGCACCTGCCGCGTCCAGTAGGCCGCCCGTTCGGCGCCGACATTGAAATTCGACGGCTCAAAGAAGACCGCCTGGTCATGGTTGCCGCACAGCGAAAACTCGCAGCGGTCGATCACCGTGTCGAGGCATTCGCGCGGACTGGCGCCATAGCCGACAATGTCGCCGAGGCAGAAGATCGTTCGGATCGACCGCCGGTCGATGTCCTCGAGCGCCGTCTGCAGGGCTTCGTGGTTGCCATGAATATCCGAAATGACCGCGAACATCCGCCCCGTCAACCGTCCGTCAAAAGCCAGCGTTTCGCCCGCATCCGTCTTGCACGGTCCAACGTCCCGCGATCGGGCGTCCAGCCCGGCGACTGTAGGGGGTCGCGCGTTTCGCGTCAATTGCCGCAGTCGCCGTAAACGCGGCAAGAACTGAGTACAGGATAACGCCTCCGAACCGCCGCGCCGGGAATGGTATTCGACGATCCCCGGCCTCGATGCAGGCGCGGGCCGTCGGAACTTGTATCATGGGACCTTGGATCATGGACCGGAAAATATCCGACGCAGCCTTCGGAGACTCAACTTACGCGCTGGCCTTTGAGACCTCGAGCGCGCAGGGGTGCGTCGCGCTCGGTTGCGGACCGAAGGTATTGGAAGCCGCCCGGTTCACCAAAGCGCGCGCCCATGCAGCCGAATTCCTTCCGACGATCGACGCGCTCTGCCGCGCTCATGACGCGGAACCACAACGGATCGAGTGGGTCTTCGTCTCCGCAGGCCCGGGCAGCTTCACGGGGCTTCGCATCGGCATCACCGCGGCGCGGATGATCGCGCTGGCGGTTGGGGCGCGCGTCGTCGCAATTCCGACCCTCGAAGTCATCGCGCAAAACGCCCTCGACAGTCCGACCCCTCCCGATCAGGTGGCCGTGATCCTCGATGCGAAGCGACGGCGCGTCTATTCCGCCACCTTCGCGCGCCGCCCCCCCCCCCCCGAAAAAAGGGGGGGGGGGGGGGGGTCGTTATGTCGCCATCGACGATCCGCGCGAGGCTGATCCCGTCGAGTATCTCGCCGCCCAGTCGCCAACGTGCGCCATGCTGGGCGAGGGCGTGCTCTACCACCGCGAGGCCGTCGCCGCGTCGGGGCTTATGGTCCTCCCGGAATCGATCTATCCGCCTCGGGCCGAGACGGTGTACCGCCTCGGAGTCGAGCAAGCGTTGCTGGGCCGCGCCATCGCCGCCCGCAATCTGATCCCCATCTACATCCGCCCGCCCGAAGCCGAGGAGGTCTGGCAGGCCCGCCACGGTTCGCAATCCGGCTGAACCCACCGGAGATTCTTTGCCCTTCTGCCCTTCTACCGATTTGGCTACTCGCGGACGTGAAGAGCGACGGCGGTCACGTCATCGACGTGCCAACCCGCCCCGTCAAGCTGGACGATCCGATCGTCGAGTGCTGCGAATTGTGCGGGGGCGCCGTGGCGAGCCAAGTCGTCGAACCAGGCGGACCGCATCCCCCCCCCCTTGCAAAGGGGGGGCTCGGGGGGGGCGTCCGACATGGGCGTAATCGGGTCTTTTCCCGTGAGCAACGCATCAAGCCCGTCAGTGTGAAAAACAACCATGTCGCCGGGTTCGAGCCGCAATTCCTTCGTCTCAAACCGCGCATCCTCATGCACACCCAGCGCCAAGCCGTCACTCCGGCATGGCCTCGCAGGCCGACCGCCACGAACGAGCACCGGATATGGCGCTCCACCACGCGACCAACACATGACGCGCGACCTCTCGTCGTAGACCGCATAGACGGCCGTGACGAACTCACAGTCGGATAGCGAACAGTTGAGTAGTTCATGATTGAGGGCGGCGAGGACTTCCGCAGGGCCGTTCGATTCGCTGACGCCGCGCGCCCGCCGCCGAGCGCCGACCGATCCCTTCACCAATGTCGAGAGCAGCCCTGCGGCAAATCCATGCCCCGTCGCGTCGGCGATCACCAGTGCCACGCAGGTCTCATCGATCCGCACGATGTCGTAGAAGTCGCCGCCGACGGCTTCGGCCGGACGGTAGAAGGCGTGAATCTCCGCACCCTCCACGGCCGGTATGCACGACGCGAGGAGCCGCCGCTGCATCTGTCCCGCCTGCGCGACCTGCTCGGTGAGTCGGGCCAGTGCTGCGGTCTGTAGACGCTCCCGTTGTCGCAGCGTTTCGACTTCGTGCTCCATCGCCGCCAGCGTGCCGAGTACGTCCGGCGACCAGCCACTGTCATCGAGAAAAATCTGTGTTGGGGATTGGTTCATGTTCGTGAGGCAGCTCCGTCCGACTCCGTCCGGGCAACAAGACCGCACGTCGCCGTCTCGCCCCGCGTCAAGTCTTTCGGCTGACAAGATGAACCGCTGAAGTTTGCGGACCCGATGGGTAACGAAGCGGACGACCTCAGACCGGCCCGGTCTCCGCCGCGCCGATTTGGAGGGCGCCTTCCCAGTGGGAAGGTCGTCCGGTCCGCCGCAGCGTCTCGGCGCTGCGCGCGTACAACGCTAGCACGCGATCGTCGGGTCGCAGCGCCCGGCACTCGGCGAGCGCGGAAAGGCACAAATCCCACTCACAGGCCTGATAATAGGCAATCGCCCGTGCCGACAGGCCGCAGAACTCGGCGAAGCCGGGGTCGGCCGTCCGGGGTTGATCGGCCAGCTCGTGGACGTACGCCGGCGCGGACCGCCCCGTCACGGCGATCCGGCCGATCGGGCGGAAGACAAAACCGTCGCCCGCAGCCTGCCGCGTCCGATCATCCACCAAGATCGACGTGCCGAGCGATTTGTTGGCCTGCTCCAGCCGCGAACCGAGGTTGACCGTATCGCCGATGCAGGTGTAATCGAGCTTCATCTCACTGCCGTAGTCGCCGACGAACGCCTCGCCGGTGGAAATCCCGATCCGCATCGCGAGCGGTTCGCCGCCGAGTTCGCGCGAAAGGCGCTGGTTAAGCTCCAGGAGTGCGGCGCGAGAGGCGAGCGCCGCCTCGCAAGCCGCCCGGGCATGGTCGGAACACACGCGGATCGGCGCATTAAAGAACGCGAAGATTCCGTCGCCGATAAACTTGTTCACCATCGCACCGTGTTCGAGCAAGACGCGGCTTACAGTTTCTAGGTAGGGATTGAGGACGTTGCGGGTGCGTTCCGGGCCGAGTCGTTCGCTGAGTTGCGTGAACCCCCGCAGGTCACTGAAAAAGCAGGTGACGGTGGCTGCTTGCGGGGCGAGCGCTGCGCGGTCGAATCGGTCCGCGATCCGGGCCGCGATCGCGGGTGAAGTGTACTGCGTCAGTGCGCGATGCAACCGCCGCCGGGCGCGCTCTTCGGTCGATTGGCGATACAGCGTCACCCCGCCCCACACGCCGGCGACGGCGGCTGCCGCGGGCAACGACGCGATCTGGACCGAGCCCAATCCAAACGCCGCCATCCCCGTTGCAACGAACGCTGCGCCCGTCACGAGCAATCCCGCGAGACTGAACCGCCATCCGCCCGCGCACCCGGCAACGGTCGCCGCCAACCCGGCTAGTATGACGACAACGACATTCCAGATCGGCGGCGCTTCTGAAACGAAGCGGTTCTGTAGAACCATGTTGATGATGTTCGCGTGCGCGATCACGCCCGGCGCCTGCGAATGGATCGGCGTGGTGACCAGGTCGGCCACGCCGGAGGCGGTATACCCGACAAGGCATAATTTTCCGCCGATCCGTGCCAGAAGTTCCTTGCGGAGTTCGACGTTGCGGGCTTCGACAGAACGGTTCGCACCCGCGATGCGAGAGGCAAGCCGGTCCCCGTTGAACCACTCGTAAAGTCGATCAATCCTGGCCCGCTCAGCCACCTCAGCGTCTTCGCGCGGCTGTTCATTTCGCCAGATGCTCTCGGCACGTTGCAGCCAGACGATCGCCTCCTCCTCCATCTCACGAATCGGACGCTGAATAGATTGAAGCTCTGAAGATGCGGACTCCGGCGTTGCGGGCGCGGCTGCCGCCGGCCCCCAGGTCTCGCGACCTGGGCCACCCGACCGTGCCTTGAGTTCGTCCCGCTTGCGAATCAGATCAGCATATCGGACGAATTCCGCAACGGTTTCGGCATGGCGCGTTTGGAGGAGTTCCGCCTTGGCCAGCGTCAACCTTCGATCGTTGTCGGCCATTGTCCGCCGGTTTCTTGGGATTTCCAGCACGACCGCGGCGGGGATGTGATCGAAGCTGTCGCGCCAGTCGCGGTGTCCGCCGGCGGCCTTCGGAACATGCCAGTTGATGAGTGTGCGTCCTCCGCGATCAATCGGAATGCGCAACGGCCGATCTCCCGTATCGACAATCACTGCGCCATTTTCGTAGTTGAGGGATGATTTGTCGGCTCCGAGTAGACTCGTCGCTACCAGCAGTCCAAGCTGTGGAACCGGCGAGTTCTCCACGTCGACGACCATCGGAACTGATCGAAGAACGCCGTCAGATTTTTCGCGCCCGAACGCAACGAAGCCGATTCCGCCGGCCGCTTCGGCGAACTTGTCGAGCGGATACGCGGCGTCGTAGGTATGCTGAACATACCCGGCGAGTTGAACGGAGATGCCGGACGCCATGTTCGTGATGACACGACGGGAGCGCTCCGCGCGAAACGCGTCGATCAGACACTTGCGGTCGGCGCTTAACTCATCAGGCATCCGGCCCGGCATCGTCGAGGCGACAAACTCGCGCCAGACGGGTGCGGAATGGTCCTGGAAAAACCGTCGCGCCGCGCGTTCGGCTGCCAGGCGTTTCGCCGCCGCAAGATTTTCTCGCATCAGCCTGTGCGTTTGCGTCGAATCGCCGCCGAGCGCCGCTGTGACCGCGGTGTCATCAAGCGCGAAGTCGGCCTCCAAGAGCACTGCGATTCGGTCCTGAGTCAAGAGACGCTCAGCGGACCATCCCGGTGGGAGGTCGATAGAACCCGACAATTGATCGGGCGAGATACCAGGCCGGGCCTGCACAAGTTCAAGGGCGAGTTGGAGTACGTGAGCCGGAACGTGACCGGGCGGGGTGAGGGGGGCGTACATCGGCAGGTAGACGCTCGCATTTTTGATGGCATCGCGAAGTTCGTCGTCGTCGTAGATCGTCGGGTCCGACGCCCGATCGCCAAGCTCCGACAGCTCCGTTTCGAGGTCGTAGTCCCGCCCCAGTCCGGCGTGCTCGACGCGCGGCACCGTCGGCTCGGCGAGAATCACGTCGAGTGCGATCGTTTTCGCACCGAGTTCATGGAGTGTGTTCACAAGATCGGCATAGAGCCTTCGCGGCCAAGGCCAATCGGCAAGCGCCGCCAGCGATTGATCGTCGATGTCGATCAGAACGATGCGCGGGTCGGCGGGTACATCACCCAGATATCGGAAGTGAAGATCAAGCCCGACGTTGTTCAGGCCGTCAAGCAGTCCGGCGAGGTACGCCCCCCCCGCCGCGACCGACAGCACGACGCCGACCGCGATCCCACCCCAGCGTCCGGCGATCCATTTCACATTCGACATCGCTTCGGCATTGTACACGGCCCGGTTGCCGGTCGCTTCCCACCGGCGTTAAAGCGTTGAAGCGTAAACGCGCGCGCTTGGACCGCCGTCGGAAAACCAGACGCCGAAACGGCTTTCTCGCGTAACTGGTCGCTCGGCGGGTGGCCCAGGTTCAGCCTCATCGAACCTGGGGCCAGGATTTGATCGTTCGCAGGTTGCGGTCAAATCACTCCCCCACCTTCCGCTTCGCGGGAGATGGGCCACCCAGCCCGACGAGAAACTGACCCGATTTTTGATGCAAGAAATTCGCCGGCGTTGACGCATAGGTGTCGTCGGTCACGCAGGTGATGTGCGGAAAATGGCCCAAGGCGAAGGAAAATCGCGCAGCCCGCCGGGTCGGGCCTGCACCGCCCCCTGTCGTCCTTCCCCTAAAATGGCGGCACGGAGATTGCGTCCCTTGGGGGGAATCGGGATGCGATCAGGCATGCGTAAGAAAAACGGACCCATCGTCGGAAGCGCGGCCGATCCGCGTCTCGGCAGTCCGGTCCGGACCCTGCGAGGAGAAGTCGGAACGCCGCCTCAAACGCTCGGTATATTCCGCGACAAGTGGCTCTATAATGGCGGCATGCCGGACGCACTCTTTGAAGAAATGAAGTCCTACGTGGGTTTCACGGCGGATGACGCGGCCGCAGTAGCCGGGCTCGCGGACAAAATCCGCCCGCATATCCCGGAAATCGTCGAACGGTTCTACGACGTGCTGCTGCAACATCCCGGCGCACGGCTGATCTTTAGCGGCGGCGACGCCCAAATCGAGCGGCAGGAGGAGCTGCTCGCCGGGTGGTTGCATGAAGTATTCAACGGCACCTATGAGAGCCGCTATTTCGAAGCCCGGTTTCGGATCGGCGCGACGCACGTCCGCGTCGGCCTGCCCCAGCGTTTCATGATGGTCGGCATGGAGATCATCTGGCAGGAGTTGACCGGCGTACTTCGAAAGTCGGCTGTAACGGACCTCGATCGAAAGCTGGACGCGCTCCACAAGCTGCTCACCCTGGACTTGACGATCATGCTTCAAAGCTACCAGGAAAGCCATGTCGAACGGATTCGGACGGCGGAGCGCGACGCGCTCGAAGCCAAACTGATACGGGCCGAGCACCTGGCGGAGATCGGCCAACTGGCGGCTTCGCTCGCCCACGAGATCAAGAACCCCCTCGCGGGCATCAGCGGCGCTATCCAGGTCATCGGCGACTCGATGGGCGAGAACAATCCGCACCGCGGCATCGTCCACGAAATTCTAGGGCAGATCGCACGGCTGGACGCCACCGTCAAGGACCTCTTGCTCTATGCCCGTCCATCGCGTCCAAAGGCCCGCGAAGTCAAGCTCGATTCTCTGGTAGCGCGCGTGCTCATGCTCATCCGCGAGGAACCGACCGTGCGACGGGTCCACGTCGACTACGAGGCGTCGAACGGCGAAGCCGTGCTTTACGCGGACGAGGGACAGATGGAACAACTACTCCTCAACCTGATTCTGAACGCCGCCCACGCTTCGGACGAGGGGTCAACGATTACGGTCGAAACGCGACCGCACGGGCAATTCACGAGACTGATGGTGAGCGATTCGGGTCACGGTATGAAACCCGAGGTGCTCAGCAAAGCCGTGGAGCCTTTCTTCACGACCAAGGCCAAGGGAACGGGACTCGGACTGGCGATTTGTCGCCGGATCGTCGAATCGCATGGCGGAACAATCAACCTGGAGAGCGAGGTCGGAAAGGGCACGACCGTATGCATCGATCTGCCGCGCGGACCGCAAAAACGAACAGCGAAGAGGTAAGCGATGTCGGTGCGAATACTGATTGTCGAAGATGAGCGGCTCATCCGCTGGTCCCTCCGGCAGAAGTTTGAGGGATTGGGCTTCCATGTGACCGAGGTCCCCGACGGTGCGTCCGCCCTGCGGGCGCTCGACGCCGGCGTCTACGATCTCATCATGCTCGACTACCGCCTCCCGGACATGACCGGCCTGGAAATCCTCACCAAGATTCGCGAGAACGATCGGGATGTCGTGGTGATCATGATGACGGCGTTTTCGACGATCGAGAGCGCCGTGGACGCCATGAAGCTCGGCGCCTACGACTACATCACCAAACCGTTCGACATGGATCAACTCCTCCGCACGGTCAACAAGGCGCTGGAAACCACCAAGTTGCGTCGCGAGGTGCGCGAGCTGCGCCGACACATCGTCCACGAATACGACATGGATCGAATCGTCGGCAAGCATCCCTGCATGCAGGAGTTGTTCGACACAATCAAGAGCGTCGCGGAGAGCGGGGCTTCGACGGTCTTCCTGCGCGGTGAGTCCGGGACCGGCAAGGACCTCGTCGCCCGCGTCATCCACTACCATTCGGACCGCGCCCCGCGTCCGTTCATGAACGTCACCTGCACGGCCTTGTCCGAAACGCTTCTGGAAAGCGAACTGTTCGGCCACGAGCGCGGCGCATTCACCGACGCCAAGGCCCAGAAGAAGGGACTCTTCGAGCTCGCCGACGGCGGGACGATCTTTCTGGACGAGGTCGGCGACATGCCGCCGGGATTGCAGGCCAAGCTGCTGCGCTTTCTCGAAGACCGCACCTTTCGGCGCGTCGGCGGCACGACGGAAATCTCCGTCGACGTTCGCATCATTGCGGCGACCAATCGCGACATCGACAAGGCCATCACGGACGGAAAGTTCCGAAGCGATCTCTACTTCCGCCTCGATGTGGTTTCGATCCGCCTCCCCCCGCTTCGCGAGCGCGGCGATGACATCAAGCTCCTCGTTCAACACTTCACCGCTCGCTTTGCCAAGGATTTCCGAAAACCAATCACCATGATCGATGACGCCGCATTCCGCAGACTTCAGTCCTATGCCTGGCCGGGAAATGTGCGCGAACTGCGCAATGTCATTGAGCGGGCCGTGCTCCTTTCCAAAGGCGATACGATCGGCGCCGACGACCTGGTTCTTGGCCGCGCCATTCAACCCGAGGGCAATTCCCACTACGTCTTGCCGAACGACGGCGTGGATATGCACGAACTGGAAAACGAACTGATCCGACAGGCCCTTGCACGCACGGGCAACAACCAGACCCAGGCCGCCAAACTGCTCAACCTCAGCCGCGACGCGTTTCGGTATCGACTGGAAAAACTGGGTTTGCTGTAACACCGGAATACGCATTTATCCAACATTCGCGATTTTGTGCGAGCGCCCTGTCGCGAATTAGCGTTATATGCCTATAGGGAGTTGATTCGATCTTCGCTCCCTGTGGAGCCGGTTTGCAGTACGCGCCGGCATGGACGACCAGGCCGATTGGAAAGGAAGGAATCAACATGTCTCATCACGGTTGTCGAGGTCTTTTCGGGCGTGTTTTCTTGGACAGGATCACAATTCGCCAAGTCCATCAGAAAGGCCGCACGCCACACGTAATCAAGCATCAGTTTATCTCCTCTGCAAAACTTGCAACGCTTGGCGCCGCGATCCTGATTTTGAGCGCCGGTGCAGCCTTCGCGGCGTTCCCCGTTGTAGAGGTGCCCCCTGAGTTACCCGCCATCCAGCCAGGCCCTGCGCGACCCTGGCACGCGGAGGTGCAGGTCTCGACCTACTCCAGCGTCAACACCTTCAACGGCAACATGTTCACGGCCATCCCCATCGTATCGTGGTCGGGGGTGGGACCGGACATGAACATGATGCTCTACCACAACTCGGCCAACTGGAACCAGACGGCCGCCGACACGAAAAACGTCGGGTTTTTCCTGGGCCCGGGCTGGTCGACCTCGTACAGCGACCGCCTGTTGCTGACCTACCCGTACGTCTGGGTTCACGCGGACGGGACGCGCGACGAGTTTACTTGGAGCGGAAACAAATTGGTCGGCCCGCCCGGAACCTACGAGGAGCTTGAGCGAGACAGCGGAGACCCCAACATCTGGCGAGTGCGGCACAAGAATCAATCGTATCACGAGTTTCAGAAAGGCACCGACAACGTCGTCCGCCTTACGCGGATCGTTGATGCGACTGGAAAGGCTCTAACGCTGCAATACTCGACGGCGACACCTACGATACCGATACGCCTTCAGTCGATTGTGGTGGAGGGTATTCCGGCAGAGCGGCGCCCACTACAATTCGAGTACGATGCCGCGAATCAACTCACTCGAATCTTCGATCCGCGCGACGAAACGACAAATCCCGTAGATGGCGATATTACCAATCGATATTGGACTTTCACGTATACAACGGGTGCGGATGGGAACCCGTGGATGACCGCATTGACGGACGTGATGGGCTACAGGATTGATTTTGATTACGAGTTAAAGCCTTGCAGTATCGTAGTAGTGAGCAGCCTTCAAATCAACGGCTTGGAGTCAGATTCCCTTCAGAGCAGCGCGGCCCCCGGTGGGAGCGGTTGTCCGGAGTACGACTTTGTTGGACGGTTGATTTCGGTGAGCAACTTGTATGACCCGGACGATCCGAATGACCCCAGCGATCCTTATGAGACGCCGTCCGTCTTCAGGCACACATATTACCCCAGTGGCCTCGCAGCCGGGAAGGCCGATCAGACGACGGACCCGGTCGGAGTGCTGTCTCAGCCTCAGCGCTTCGCGTACACGGCGTGGTCGCCGGGGTACATCACGACAACCTACTACGACCGTCGCGGGAGCGCCTGGAAATACGGCTTCAACAGTTCGTGGCAAAACCTGTACCCCGACGGGAACCTCAACTGGATTGAGGATCCGATGTTTGTCAGCTACGGCTTTTACTACGACACGAACCGCAACCTGACGGACATCATCGATAATAACGGGGCCGATTGGTTTCGTCAGTTCGATGCCAAGGGAAACATGACCTACGCCGTGGACCCGCTCGGGCACTTCCAATCGTGGACGTACGACGTCTTCAACAACGTCACCAGCCGCACCGACGCGGTGGGGAACATCACGCGGTTCTACTACGATCACGCCACTGACCCAACGCCGTATCCGACGCTGCTGACGCGGATCGTGGAGCCGGGTCCGTTGGGCAACCCGCCGCTTAACGGGCAAGGCGATTTTCCGGTCACGCGGATGGAGTATTACCTCGACCAATCAAGCAAGCACGGGCAGTTGAGCCGGGTGACCGACCCGAAAGGCGTAATCACGGAGTTCGATTACGATAAGTGGGGCCAACGTAGCGGGTACGGGGAGGGGCTGATCGGTTCGCAAACCGCGAGCAGTGTTTTCGATCCGGGCAACTACGTCTACGCCCAGGTCTCGGAAAACGACAGCGCCGGGAACACGACCTACAGCGATTCGTCGGGCGGGAGCGGCGGAAGCAGCAGCCACGACAATCACGGAAATTCGACTTCCTCGAAGTGCATGTTCGCTATAACTCAACAAAGCGCCGCATCCATGCCGCCGGGATTCCCTGCGGTTACCTGCTCTCCGCCCGTCTCGGGCGGGTCCTACACCGAGTTTTCGAGCGCGACATACAGCGCGCGGGACGAATTGCTCAACCTTCCGCTGGAGATTCATGCCAACGGGTCGGCGACGCGCACGCACAGTGCGCAGTACGACGCGCTCGGTCGGAGAAAGGTATCGGCGACCACCTCGAATGAGTCGGGGTACACCGTCACGCGTCCGTTCGGATTCGATTATGATCTGAAGCTTGGTCAGTACACGAGGCACGGGCCGGACGGGATGGATACCTTCGTACAGATGAACACCGCCAACCGGATCGAGTTCATGCACCGGGGATTTCCGGGGCAAACGCAGATTCTGGCGGCGTTTTACTACTACAACAACCTCGGACTTTTGACGAGCGTCGTCTACGGCAACTTGGCCTCGACGACGTATCAGTACGATGTTGTCCACAGATTGACGCAGATCAGGCAACTTGACGCCTCGGGGTCGGTTCCTCAAGCGCCGTTGCAGATGGACTACACGTACACGGCCGACGATCTGCCGTGGACGATCACGGAAAGCGGGACGCTCAGCGGGTCGGCGACGGTGACGTTCACGTACGACAATCGGCGGAGGCTTATCCGCGAGGTTCGGACGGGGGCGACGCCGTACGATCTCACCTACGAGTACGACGACGGCGGAAATCGGACGAAGAAGATCGACAACCTCGGGCGCAGCGAAATCCGCTACCATTACGATCTTGAGAATCCGGCGACCTACGGGAGCAAGAACAACCGCCTGATGTTCTACAAGGAGTTCGATACCACGCAGCCGGGGGCGCCCGGCGATCCTGGGGCGTTGCGAGCATGTCCCGTAAATAGTTGAAAAAGAGCGGTTCTCCTTCGGAGCCTGCCA
>ERZ1292633.1660-Hain-H41-02um-R1-1660-length-23791-cov-8_pt1 | contig 23791 bp, 21 predicted proteins | sample MGYA00564406_ERZ1292633 | MGnify/ENA primary metagenome ERZ1292633 (study PRJEB36523, sample SAMEA6512639) | groundwater metagenome | collected 2019-01-08 | study: AquaDiva: Metagenomics assemblies of 32 groundwater samples | reverse complement strand
ATGGTGGACCGAATGAGGATCGAACTCACGACCTCCGCATTGCGAACGCGGCGCTCTCCCAGCTGAGCTATCGGCCCACGAACGCTGGTATTTTACTCAGGAAAGCGGCTGGGCGTAAATCGCCGCCGGTTACAAAACCACTTCGGACAAGCGGTAGGCGCTGACTCTGGGTTGTTGGTGATGCGCGTCGTGGTAGCAGGTGCCGAGCAGGGCGTCCTTGCCAAATAGCAGGCGGAACAATGTTTGTTCCCAGGGCGCGAGTCTGATCGGGTAAACGCCATATTTCTCGCCGCGCCGATGCAGGCAATAGAAGAATGAAAAATACGCCAGCCCATACGCTACCCGCACCGGCAGCCAGTACCACAAAAAGTTTGCGCCGCTAATCCACACCAAACCACTAAACAACGCTAAGCGCAGTAATGTGCCAATGAACAATTCCGCATCGACAGGATTGCGCAAAACCCAGCGCACATAGGCTTGCTCGGGCGCGGTCAGGGCGTTGAGAAAGCCGCTGAGCTTGCCGCCACGCAGTTGAAAATATTCCGGGTCATCCTGTGTTGCCATGTGGCGATGATGGCCGTAGTGGATGTGGTGATATTCTTTGTAGCCAAGCGAAATGGGCGTGAGCACGAGCGGCAGCAGGCGCGTGAGCGGATCGACTTCGCGCGCAGTGCGCAGATGAAACAACTCATGTTGCGCGAACATCCAGCGCACGACCAGCACCGGCGCGGTTAGCCAAAGGGTCCAGAGCGGGATCGCGCCCACCAGCCCGAGTGCGAATTGCCCATAGAGCAAGGCATAACAAACCAGGGTAATCAGGGTGTAACGACGCGCGTCCTGATCATGGTTAAACCAGGCGGCGTAATCGCGTGTGGGCGAGCTATTTTCGAGCATAACTCCAGCGTAGCAAGCCGACGCCGATCAAGATCATCGGCACGCTCAGCCATTGCCCCATGGTCAGCCCCAGCGCCAATGGCGGCATGAACGCATCCGGCTCGCGCACGAACTCAACGATGAATCGGAACAGGCCATAAGCAATGAGAAACAGCCCCGACACCGCGCCCGCCGGGCGCGGCTTGCTGGAATAGACCCACAGCAGCAGAAACATCACCACGCCTTCAAGTGCGAATTGATACAACTGCGATGGGTGACGCGGCAGCATGTCGTGCTGCGGAAAAGCCACGGCCCACGGCACGTCGGTGACGCGGCCCCACAGCTCGCCGTTGATGAAGTTGCCAAGCCGGCCCGCACCCAGCCCGATGGGCGTTAACGGCGCAAGAAAATCCATGACCGCTAGCCATCGTATGCCGTGTTTCTTCACATACAGCCACATCGCCGCCATGACGCCGACAAAACCGCCATGGAACGCCATGCCGCCTTCCCACACATATAATATTTCCAGCGGGTGCAGCAAGTAATAATCGGGCTTGTAGAACAACACATAGCCTAAACGCCCGCCCAGCACCACGCCGAGCACGCCGTAGAACAGCAAATCATCCAGCTGTTGGTTGCTGATAGGCGCGTTCGCGCCATGTTTAATGCGATAGCGGCCCAGCAGCAGCACGGCGAGAAAGCCGGTCAGATACATCAAGCCGTACCAGCGGATGGCGAGTGGGCCGAGATGCAGAGCTATAGGGTCAAATTCGGGATGAACAAACATAAGAACAGTCTAGAATCAGGTAAAATTAATTAGAATTCTTGCGATTATACCCCGGCCGCGCATGCGGCTTTTTTATCTGAAGGTAATGCCATGCCCCGTTATCGTTCCCACACCACCACTCACGGCCGCAACATGGCCGGCGCGCGCGCCTTGTGGCGCGCCACCGGCATGACCAATGCCGATTTCGACAAACCGATTATCGCCATCGCGAATTCGTTCACGCAATTCGTGCCGGGCCATGTGCACTTAAAAGATATGGGGCAACTGGTCGCGCGCGAAATCGAACAGGCCGGCGGTGTGGCGAAAGAGTTCAATACTATCGCCGTGGACGACGGCATTGCCATGGGCCACGGCGGCATGTTGTATTCGCTGCCCTCACGCGAGTTGATCGCGGACAGCGTGGAGTACATGGTGAACGCGCATTGCGCCGATGCGCTGGTGTGTATTTCCAATTGCGACAAAATCACGCCGGGCATGCTGATGGCGGCGATGCGCCTCAATATCCCCACCGTGTTTGTCTCCGGTGGGCCGATGGAAGCGGGCAAGGCCGTGATCCAAGGCAAAGTCGTGCATTTGGATTTGGTGGATGCGATGGTTTCCGCCGCCGACCCGAAAGTATCCGACGCCGACGTGAAGGAAATGGAAGTTAGCGCGTGCCCGACCTGCGGCTCATGCTCCGGCATGTTTACCGCCAATTCCATGAACTGTCTGACCGAAGCGTTGGGCTTAGCGCTACCGGGCAATGGCTCGACCTTGGCTACGCACGCGGATCGCAAACGCTTATTTTTGGAGGCGGGGCGCTTGATCGTGGCGCTGGCGCGATCACATTACGAACGCGACGACTACTCGGTGTTGCCGCGCAACATCGCGACCTTCGAAGCATTCGAGAATGCCATTTCTTTGGACATTGCCATGGGCGGCTCCACCAACACCGTGTTGCATTTGCTCGCGGCGGCGCACGAGGGCGGCGTGGATTTCACCATGAAAGACATCGACCGCATGTCGCGCAAAGTGCCGAACCTGTCCAAGGTCGCACCTGCTTCGCAGGACTACCACATGGAAGACGTGCATCGTGCCGGGGGCGTGATGGCGATCTTGGGCGAGCTGGATCGCGCCGGCATCTTGCATCGCGATGTGCCCACCATCCACAGCCCGAGCATGGCCGATGCGCTGGAACATTGGGACATCCTGCGGACCAAAGATCCCAAGGTGCTGGAATTTTTCCGCGCCGCACCTGGCAATGTGCCGACGCAAGTCGCGTTCTCGCAGAGCAAGCGCTACGACACGCTCGACACCGACCGCGCCCATGGCTGCCTGCGCGACAAGGCCCACGCCTATTCGCAAGACGGCGGCTTGGCCGTGCTCTATGGCAACTTGGCCAAAGACGGCTGCATCGTCAAGACCGCAGGCGTCGATGCGAGCAATCTCAAATTCACCGGGCCGGCGCGTATTTTCGAGAGCCAGGACGACGCGGTGGAAGCGATTCTCGGTGACAAGGTGCTAGCCGGCGACGTGGTCATCATTCGCTACGAAGGGCCCAAGGGCGGCCCCGGCATGCAAGAGATGTTGTACCCCACCAGCTATTTGAAATCGAAGGGGCTGGGCAAAGCCTGTGCGCTGATTACCGACGGCCGCTTCTCCGGCGGTACTTCGGGCTTGAGCATCGGCCATGTTTCGCCGGAAGCGGCGGAAGGCGGCACCATCGGCCTGGTGACTGAGGGCGACACTATCGAGATCGATATCCCAAATCGCGGCATTCACCTCAAAGTATCTGATGAAGATCTGACCAAACGCCGCGCCGCGATGATGGCGAAGGGCAAGCACGCCTGGAAACCCGAAGCACGAAACCGCATCGTGTCAGCAGCGCTACGCGCCTATGCTGCGCTCACGACTTCGGCGGCGACCGGCGCCGTGCGCGATGTGTCACAGGTTGAAAAGTAAGCAAATTACCCCCAGTACCCGAGCCCAGACCCCCTACAGAATATCGTTCAGGAGCCGCTATTTCTTACCTAGATAGATCTGAATTTCTAGGTACCTGAAATGAAAACAATAATAGGGCGGGCGGTTGTTGCTACGATTTTCGCGCTTGCCTCGCTGGTGCCGGGTATGGCCGCCGCCGAACTGCCGGTGCTGGTGCTCAACGACACCAATGATGCGCCGTATACCGCGCCGGACAGCAGCGGTTTTCTCGATGCCGTTGCCGGCGAAGCCTTTCGCCGCGCTGGCGTCACGCTGCGGCTGGTGAAACTGCCGGCCGAGCGCGCGCTGGTCAACGCCAACCTCGGCATCGGGGATGGCGATCTCACCCGCATCGCCGGACTCGAAACACAATATCCCAATTTGGTGCGCGTACCGGAGAAGCTGGTCGATTACACATTCGCCGCGTTCAGCAAGGGCGCAACGATTCCCGCGCGCTGGGAAACCATCCGCACGCGCCCGGTCGGCCACATCAAGGGCTGGAAAATCTATGAGCAACAGTTGGCAGGCGCGGCGCACATTCTTGAGACCGAAGACGCCGGGCAATTGTTTCGCATGCTCGAGCGCGACCGGGTTGACGTCGCGCTCTACGAACGCTGGCTAGGCGCGGCGCTGGTCCGGCAGCAGGGTATCCAGGGGGTGCGGGCGATCGAGCCCCCACTCGCAAAACGCGAAATGTTCATTTATCTGCACAAGCGCCATGCCGCATTGGTTCCAAAACTTGCAGCGGCACTGAAAGCGATCAAGGCCGAGGGACTATACCAACGCCTATATAAAGAAAAAGTGCTCTCATTCATGGACTCCCCCACCAAATGAAGCGCATATCGTTTTTGTCCCAACCCCTGAAATCGCCCCTGGCACGGCGGCTCATCATCGCCATTGTTTTGTTCAGCGCCTCGATCACGTTGGTGATGACCGCCATCCAACTCTACCAGCAATACCAGCGCGATCTGGCCGACATCGAAGTCCAGTTTCGCCAGATCGGCCAGGTACATTTGCGGTCGCTTACGCAATCGGTCTGGGCAACCAACGACAAGGAAACCCAGCTTCAACTAGAGGGCTTACTCAAGCTACCCAACATTGTTTACGCCGCTGTGGAAGAACAGGGAAGCGCGCTTGCGCGCGCCCACACGGGCCACCGCAACTCGAGCCAAACCATCGTGCGCCGGTATGCCATGCACTACGACTATCTGGGCAAACCGCGGCAAATCGGTACGCTCACGGTTGTCGCGACGCTGGATGAAACCTACCGTCAGCTACTGCACCAAGGCGTCAGCGTGCTATTGAGCAATGCGCTTAGCACTTTTCTGGTGGCGATTTTCGTATTCGGCTTGTTTCATCACCTCATCACCCGCCACCTCGTTGCGGTCGCGGGATATTTGCGCGATTTAGAGCCAGGCGTACCTGCGGCGCCGCTCAAGCTAGCGCGCGACTCGTCCACCGCACTGGATGAGTTAGGCGTGCTCGTCACTGCCACCAACCAGATGCAAGCTAAGGGCCATGCCGCGCTGGCTGCGCTCTCCGACAGCGAGGCGCGCGTGCGACTGCTGCTCGAGTCCACCGCCGAGGCCATTTACGGTGCGGACAAGTGCGGTATCTGTACCTTTGCCAACCCCGCCTGCGTGCGCATACTGGGCTATACGAGTGAAGAGAATTTGGTGGGGAAGAATATCCACGACCTGATTCATCATACCCACCTGGATGGGCGTCCCTATCCCATCGAAGACTGCGCCGTGCGTATCGCCACTCTCACCGGTCAAGCCTGTCACCGCAAGGACGAAGTGCATTGGCGTGCAGACGGCACGAGCTTTCCTGTCGAATACCGGTCTCATCCGATGTACAAGGACGGCGAGCTGGTGGGTTCCGTGGTCACATTCGTCGATATCAGCGAGCACAAGTTGGCCGAGGCTGAGCTGCATCGTTTGGCCTATTACGACAACCTGACCGGTCTGCCTAACCGACCGCTTTTCAACGACCGCTTGCATCAGGCGGTGGCCGACGCCAAACGGCGCGGTGGTTATGTTGCGGTGATGCTGCTGGACATCGATCGATTCAAGGTAATCAACGACACCATGGGCCACGAGGCCGGGGATCGGCTGCTGCAAGAAATCGCGCTACGCTTGAAACGCGGCGTACGCGAGGGGGATACTGTCTCGCGCTTAGGTGGGGACGAGTTCGCGTTGGTGATGGCCGGGGTGCCGGATATGCACGGTGTTTCGCACCTTGCCCAAAACGTACTCTCGCGTTTTGCCGCGCCCATCACGATCGAGGGGCGCGAGGTATTCACCGGCGCCAGTATCGGCGTCGCGCTGTATCCGACGGATACCCAGGATACCGACTCATTGTTGAAATTTGCCGACTCAGCCATGTACCACGCCAAGGAGAGTGGACGAAACAACTACCAGTTCTATTCTCACGACATGACAACCAACATCCAGGCACGCTTGCGCCTGGAAACCGGCCTGCGCCACGCGCTGGAGCGGGGCGAATTTTTTCTGCACTACCAGCCCCAGGTAGACGCCGCGCGCGGTCGGATCACCGGCGTGGAAGCGCTGTTGCGCTGGCGCGACGGCACGGGGGCGATCATTTCACCGGCGCAGTTTATTCCCTTGGCGGAGGAAACCGGGCTGATCGTTCCCATCGGAGACTGGGTGCTAGAGACGGCTTGCCGCCAACTGAAACGGTGGCATGAAGCTGGCCACGCTGAGTTGACGATGTCAGTCAACGTCGCCTCGCGTCAGTTCCGCGAGCCCTTTTTTGCGCAAGGGGTGGCGCGCATCTTCGCGGACACCCGTGTCTTGCCCACTGCGATCGAACTTGAAATCACCGAAAGCCTTCTACTTGAAAACAACGAAGAGACTCGACGTACACTGGACTTAATTAAAGTGCTAGGTGCTACGCTTGCGATCGACGATTTTGGCACGGGTTACTCTTCCTTAAGCTATCTCAAACGTTTCCCGCTCGACCGCGTAAAAATCGACCAATCCTTCGTGCGCGATCTTGGCACCGACCCTGACGGCTTAGCTATCGTCAGGGCCATCGTCGCACTCTCCCGCTCGCTGAAGCTTGAAGTGATCGCCGAAGGGGTCGAAACTCAGGAACAACTTGCCCTGCTTCGTTCCGAAGGTTGCGATGAATATCAAGGCTATCTATTCGCGCGCCCCATGGATGCCGATAGCGTGTCACGGCTGCTGGAAAACAGTATTGCGCTCGTCAAAAGACTCTCGGCCGCATAGGCGATAGCCTCACCTCAGCGTTATACTGCTTTTAATGTTGCGCGTTACTTTACTTACCCTGTCCCTGTTGATTGCATGCGGTCCGACCGCAGCCGCGCAGACGATCGTCACGCAAAATCCTGAAACGGGGCTTAAAACCTGGAAAAAATCCGACCGTGGATTTAGTCTGGAATTGGTTCAGCTCTTACCGGAATTCGTGCAAGCCACTTATTCCTCACGCGACCTGCCGCCCGCAATTTACGACAGCATGCGCGGCTATTGCATCTTCGGCACCGTTGCGCGCAATGAAAGCGATGCGCCGCTCGCCTACCGCGTCGCCGACTGGCGCTTTGTCACCACCGATGGCAAACAGCATCGCCTGCGCACCAAATCGCAATGGGTAAAAGTGTGGAGCAAACTCGGCGCTGATTTCAGTTTTTCGATTTTGCCGGACGATCTGACTTTCGAGGTCGGCGATTGGGCGCAAGGCTTTACCACCCTCAAGATCGCACCAGGCACGCGCTTCGACCTGATTTACACCTGGAGGCAGCATGGCAAGACTTACACCGACAAGCTGGAGAATCTGGCTTGCCCGAGTGGTTCGGGCATCCGTTAGCCTGATCCTGTTGTTGCCCGCGTTGGCTGCGGCACAAACCGATCTCCCCGATCTCACGCATAAGCTCACCGCGCTCTCGCCGCGCCCGCCCGCGCCTGATTTCGCGCTCAAGGATTTGGACGGCAAAACGCAGCGCATCGCCGATTACAAAGGCAAAGTTGTGCTAGTGAATTTTTGGGCTACCTGGTGTCCGCCCTGCCGGCGCGAAATGCCCTCGATGGAACGCCTGTATCAAAAGCTCAAGGGCGAGCCTTTCATGGTGTTAGCACCTGACCAGTACGAAAGCTTTGATTTGGTCTTCACCTTCACCGGGCAACTCGACCCTTCACCAACGTTTCCGATCCTGCTCGATGAAAAAAGTACGGCGCCCAATGCATGGAAGGTAAAAGGCTTGCCCACCAGCTTCATCGTTGATAAAGCGGGGCGCATTGCGTATCGCGCCGTAGGTGGACGCGAGTTCGATCATCCGGAAATTGAAAAGTTAATTCGGGCGTTAATAGCGGAGTAGCCAAAAGGCTTTTCCTGGCGCCATACCCGAGTGAATCGCTATGGTATGGCGTCATTCCTGTTAAAATCGGCGTTTGTTTACGGATGCCGTCATGCCTAACCGCCTCTCCCAAGAAACCAGCCCCTATCTTCTACAACACGCCGATAACCCGGTAGATTGGTTACCCTGGGGTGAGGAGGCACTCACTTTAGCGCGTCAGCAAGACAAACCTATTCTGCTTTCCATCGGTTATTCGGCCTGCCATTGGTGCCATGTCATGGCGCATGAGTCGTTCGAAGATGCGGAAGTGGCGGGGCTGATGAACGCGAATTTCGTGAACATCAAAATCGATCGCGAAGAGCGGCCTGATCTGGATCATATCTACCAGCACGCGCATCAACTCATCGCGCGTCGGGGCGGCGGTTGGCCGCTGACCATGTTTCTCACGCCGGAACAGGCGCCGTTTTTTAGCGGCACTTATTTCCCTAAACAGGCACGCTACCAGATGCCGGGCTTGCTCGATCTGCTGCCAAAAATCGCCGAGTACTACCACGGGCATAAAGATGAGATTACTGCTCAAAATGCCAAGCTGGTTGCAGCGCTTGAATCATCCTCAAGCACGCCTGATTCAGAAGCTAAGTTAGCGCCTGCTCCGTTAGATGACGCTGCACGCGACTTGGCTGGAAATTTCGACCGGGTGTGGGGTGGATTCGGGCGCGAGCCAAAATTCCCGCGCCCCACCGAACTGGAATTTTGCATGCGCTACGCGGCCGCGAATGACCGGGATGATGTGGGCGAGATGGCCGTTTTCACCCTGCATAAAATGGAGCAGGGCGGCATTTACGACCAGCTTGCCGGGGGCTTTTGCCGTTATTCGGTGGACGCGCATTGGGCCATTCCGCATTTCGAAAAAATGCTCTATGACAACGGCCCGCTGCTGGGGCTATACGCCGACGCTTATGTGTTGACCGGGCATGGGCGCTTTCGCCAAGTGGCGCAGGAAACCGTGGGCTGGCTCACGCGCGAAATGCGCGATGTGGCGGGTGGCTTCTACTCGGCGCTGGATGCCGACACGGAGCACGAAGAAGGCAAGTTCTACGTGTGGACGCCAGAAGAAGTGCGCGCCCTGCTCACACCAGATGAATTCGCGCTGGTCTCCCCCCACTACGGCTTGGACTTGCCGCCCAACTTCGAGGGTAAGCACTGGCATTTCATTATCGCCAAGCCGCTGGACGAGGTTGCAAAGGGCCTGAATTTGTCTATCGAATCGGCTCAGCAAGTGCTCGCTTCTGCCAGACAGAAGCTCTCTGCGGCGCGCGCCAAACGCGTGTGCCCTGGGCGCGACGACAAGGTGCTGAGCAGCTGGAACGCGCTCATGATTAAGGGCCTCGCCCACGCCGCGCGTGTGTTCGGCCAGCCGTCGTGGGCGTTGCTGGCCCAGCAGGCGGTAGATTTTATCCGGCGCGAGATGTGGCGCGAGGGGCGCTTGCTGGCCACTTATAAAGATGGCCAAGCCCGGCTAAACGCCTACCTCGACGACTATGCGTTTTTGCTCGATGCCTTGCTGGAATTGATGCAGACCGAATTCCGCCCGGAAGATGTGCGCTTTGCCCAAGACTTGGCCGAGCGTTTGCTGGCGCAATTCGAGGACGCAGCACATGGCGGATTCTTCTTCACCAGCCACGACCACGAAACGCTGCTGCACCGCCCCAAGCCCGGCCCGGACCAGGCCACGCCTTCTGGCAACGGGGTCGCTGCCTTTGCTTTGCAACGCCTCGGCCACCTCCTGGGCGAGGTGCGCTACCTCGATGCGGCGGAGCGGGTGCTCACATCGTTCTACCCTAGCATCGCCGCGCAGCCTTCCGGTTACACCACCTTACTCATGGCATTAAAGGAAAACCTGGCGCCGCCCGATATCGTAGTGGTGCGTGGACCGGTGGCGGGAATGGGTGCTTGGCGCGAGGCAATCTCCGCCAATTACTTGCCGAACTCTCTGGCCCTTTTTGTGCCGAATGGCATGCAAGACTTGCCAGCCGCCTTGGCCAAGCCCGAAACGCCCACGGTCAACGCCTGGGTGTGCAAGGGCGTTAATTGCTTACCAGCCGTTGCCACACCCGAAGCGTTAATTGCCCTTTGCAATGGTGCGGCGGACGTTTAAGATAGCGCCGCCCAAGATTTTTTAACTGATGTTCTTAAGGAGATAACATGAAATTCGCAGCATTCGGTATCGCCGCCGCCGGCCTCTTGCTCGGCACTCCAGTCCTAGCATCTGCGGACGGTCAAGCCCTCGCAACCAAACACGCTTGCATGGCTTGCCACCAAATAGACAAAAAAGTAGTTGGCCCAGCCTTTAAAGAGGTGGCCGCCAAATACAAGGGCGACAAAACCGCCGAAGCCAAGCTGATCGACAAAGCGAAAAAGGGCGGTACCGGCGTGTGGGGCACCATCCCAATGCCGCCTAACGCGCAAGTGCCAGACGCAGACCTTAAAGCCATCGTGCAATGGGTGCTGGCGATTAAGTAAGCATTCCGCTCTAACAAAAAAGCCGGCGCAAGCCGGTTTTTTTGTTTTTGGGATATACTTTTTCAGATTCTAAAAAAACCTCCGGAGGCCCCGTGAAATCCCGTCTGCTTACTCATCTCGCCCTTGTCACGATCAGTCTCACCCTCGCCGCGTGCGGTAAACAAAGCACCGAAAACGCGAATGAAATCGTCGTGAAAATCGGCTCGGTCGCCCCGGTTACCGGCCCGCAAACCCATATCGGCAAAGACAACGAGAACGGCGCGCAAATGGCAGTGGACGAGGCCAACGCGCAAGGCATCATGCTCGACGGCAAAAAGGCCAAGTTTGTTTTGCTCAGCGAGGACGATGCAGCCGACCCCAAAACCGCGACCAACGTGGCGCAAAAGTTGGTGGACCAGAAAGTGAAAGGTGTGATCGGCCATCTCAATTCCGGCACCACGATTCCGGCCTCCAAGATTTACCATGACGCGGGCGTGCCGCAGATTTCGCCTTCCGCCACCGCCATCCCCTATACCGCGCAAGGCTTCAAAAGCGCGTTCCGCCTGATGACCAATGACGAGCAGCAAGGACGCGTGCTCGGCCAATTCGCCGCGAGCAAACTGGGCGCCAAGAAAATCGCCCTCATTGATGACCGCACCGCCTACGGCCAGGGTTTAGCGGATCAATTTGAGAAAGCAGCCAAGGCCGGTGGTGCCGAGATTGTCGGGCGCGAATACACCACCGACAAATCCACCGATTTCACCGCCATCCTCACCTCAATCAAGGGCAAAAATCCGGACTTGATCTTTTTCGGCGGCATGGACCCGCAAGGCGGCCCGATGGCGAAGCAGATGAAACAGTTGGGCCTCAACGCGAAACTGCTCGGCGGCGATGGCTTGCAAACCGTGCAATTCATCACGCTCGCCGCCGACGCAGCCGACGGCGTAATCGCCTCCTCGCCCGGCGTGCCGATTGAATCCATGCCCGGCGGTAAAGCGTTCAGCGATAAATTCACCGCCAAATACGGCAAGATCCAGCTCTACGCGCCCTATGCCTACGATGCAACAAACGCGATGTTGAAGGCCATGCAAGCGGCGAATTCGGCCGACCCTGCCAAATACTTGCCTGAGCTGACCAAAATCAATTTCACCGGCGTCACCGGTCAAGTCGCGTTCGATGCCAAAGGCGACATCAAAGGTGGTGCAGTAACGCTGTATCAAGTCAAAGGCGGCAAGTGGGAAGTGCTGGAAACTGTTTCCAGCGCGACGCCCAGCAAATAATACCTACCAACATGGCGGAGTGAACCCCCGCCATTTTTTCGTGGATATCTTCCTACAACAACTCATCAATGGCCTGGTCCTCGGCAGCGTGTATGCCTTGGTCGCGCTCGGCTATACCATGGTGTACGGCATTTTAGAGTTGATCAATTTCGCCCATGGCGAAGTGACCATGATCGGCGCGATGATCGCGCTCGCCGTGATCGGTGCGCTGATGGGCAGCCAGGTTGATCTGCCTGGCGTGGTGATCGTATTGCTCGGCGTGCTGGCGGCGATACCCATATGCATGGCCTTGGCTTACGTAATCGAGCGTGTGGCTTACCGGCCACTGCGCAACGCGCCACGACTCGCGCCGCTCATCACCGCGATCGGCGTATCGATTCTGCTGCAAAACATCGCGATGATTATTTGGGGGCGGCAATATATATCCTTCCCTCCGATCTTGCCCGCCAGCACGTTTCATTTCGGCGGCGCTACGATCAGCGGTCTGCAAATTTTCATTCTGCTGCTGTCAGTGTTGCTCATGGCGGCGCTGGTGCTGCTGGTGCAGAAAACCAAACTCGGTCGCGCCATGCGCGCCACCGCGCAAGCGCCGCACATCGCCGGGCTGATGGGCGTGAACATCAACAACGTCATCTCCTTCACCTTCGTCATCGGCGCAGCCCTCGCCGCCGTGGCGGGGGTGATGGTGAGCGCGTATTACGGCATCGCGCATTACTACATGGGTTTCTTGCTCGGGCTCAAGGCCTTTACCGCCGCCGTGCTGGGCGGCATCGGCAACATCGCCGGGGCGATGCTCGGCGGCCTGTTGTTGGGCGTGATCGAGAGCATGGGCGCGGGCTATATCGGCGATCTCACCGGCGGCTTCATGGGCAGCCATTACCAAGACGTGTTCGCGTTCTTTGTGTTGATTCTGGTGCTGGTGTTCAGGCCGTCTGGCTTGTTGGGCGAGCGGGTGGGTGAGCGTGCTTAAGATCATCACCGGTTGGGCATGATGGAAACCCCTTAGACATTAACGTTTTCACTCATCACGCTTTACATCAATCACGCGTGGCGTTACTATTCAGACATGTCCATCAAGTCCTTCAAGTGCGCCGATACCGAGAGGCTATTTAAACGGCAGCGCGTAAGGCGATTTACGAACATCGAATCTGTCGCACGACGAAAACTTGAGCAACTAGATTGGGCAGGCGTTCTCGACGATTTGCGTGTGCCACCCGGTAATCGGTTGGAGGCGTTGAAACGTGATCGCGCCGGGCAACACAGCATCCGCATTAACGATCAGTTTCGCGTGTGCTTTGTGTGGACCAGTGAGGGACCAAAAGATGTCGAGATTGTTGATTACCATTAATGGAGCCTTATCATGAGCAAGGCAAACAAGTTGCCGCCAGTTACCCCCGGTGAAATGCTGCTCGAAGAGTTTCTGAAGCCGATGGGGATATCCCAGTATCGGCTGGCTAAGGAGATTGGTGTTCCCGCGCAGCGTATTGGTGAGATTGTCGCGGGTCGCCGTGCAATCACGGCTGACACCGATTTGAGGTTGTGCCGATTTTTCGGGCTATCAGAGGGTTGGTGGCTGCGCGGGCAAGTGCGTTACGATACCGAGCGCGCCAAGGATCTGCTCGCGGCTACCCTGAACAAAATCAAACCTTGGTCGGAAGTGGTTGCCGAAGATACCCACATCTAACGACGCACCACGGCTTTTCCAATGGCGCACCTAGCCGACCTCGGCGGCAGAGCATCAGCATGATAACCGCACGCAAAACCGCTTCACCCTATCCCGCCTGGCTCGGACTAGCCCTCATCGCGGCCGCGCTAGTCGCAGCTCCTTTCCTGGTGCAGGCGAGCCTCGGCACCTATTGGGTGCGCATCCTCGATCTGACCTTGCTCTACATCATGCTCGCGCTCGGCCTCAACATCGTGGTGGGTTATGCGGGGCTGCTCGACCTCGGCTATGTCGCGTTTTATGCCGTGGGCGCGTACTTGTATGCGCTGCTGGCTTCGCCGCAATTCGGCCTGCATTTGCCCTTCTGGCTGCTGCTGCCTTTGGGTGCATTGGTGGCGGGATTGTTTGGGGTGTTGCTCGGTGCGCCCACGCTGCGGCTACGCGGCGATTATCTCGCCATCGTTACGCTCGGTTTCGGCGAGATCATTCGCATCTTTATTACCAATCTCGATCGGCCGCTGAATATCACCAACGGGCCGCAGGGCATCAATCTGATCGATCCGATCGCCATCGGCGGCTTTTCCTTCGCACGGCCGCAAGCCTTATTTGGCATCAACAGCGTGCAGGCTTATTACTATCTGTTCCTCGCGTTGACCTTGCTGATCATGTTTGTCTGCCTGCGCTTGCAAGATTCGCGCATCGGCCGCGCTTGGGTAGCGATCCGCGAAGATGAAACGGCAGCCGAGGCGATGGGGATAAATACGCGCAATATGAAGTTGCTCGCCTTCGCCATGGGCGCCAGCTTCGGCGGCGTGTCGGGCGGTTTGTTCGCCAGCTTTCAGGGCTTCATCAGCCCGGAGAGTTTCAATCTGATGGAGTCGATCATGATTCTGTGCATGATCGTGCTGGGTGGCATGGGCAATATCCCCGGCGTGATCCTCGGCGCGTTTTTGCTCACCATCTTGCCCGAAGCGCTGCGCTATGTCGGCGATTTACAGCGCCTCGTATTCGACCGTGTGCTGGTCGATCCCGCCGATTTGCGCATGCTGCTGTTTGGCTTGGCCTTGGTGTTGATGATGATTTTCCGCCCGGCTGGGTTGTGGCCTTCCACCCAACGCCAGCGCGAGTTGGCCAAAGACGATGAGTTGCATCCGGAGCTGTATGACGAGCAAAAGTGAGCGCCCGGTGCTGCTGGAAACGCGCGGCTTAAGCAAGCGCTTCGGCGGCTTGGTTGCGCTCAATGAGGTCAGCTTCAATATCCAGCACGGTGAAATCTTCGGCCTGATCGGCCCCAATGGCGCGGGCAAAACCACGCTGTTCAATTGCCTGAATGGCCTATACACGCCGACTGCGGGCGAGGTGCGCTTAGACGGCCACCTGCTCAACGGCTTGAAGCCGCACACAGTCGCGGGTCTGGGTTTGGCGCGCACCTTCCAAAACATTCGCCTGTTCGCCCACATGACGGCGCTGGAAAATATCCTGGTCGGCTGCCACGTGCGCACGCACGCCGGCGTGCTGGGCGCGATTCTGCGCAATGCATCCACGCGCGAGGAAGAGCGCGCCATGCGCGACAAAGCGCACGGCCTGCTCAAATTGGTCGGCATCGAAAGCCACGCCCGCGCGCAAGCCAAGCACCTGCCCTACGGCGACCAACGCCGCTTGGAAATCGCGCGTGCGCTGGCGACTGAGCCCAAATTGCTTGCGCTGGACGAGCCTGCTGCCGGCATGAATCCGGCCGAGCGCGTCGCGCTGGCCAAGCTGATCGAACAATTGCGCGCATCGGGTGTCACCGTGTTGCTGATCGAGCACGATGTGAAATGGGTGATGGGCCTGTGCGATCGCGTCGCGGTACTGGATTACGGCGAGAAGATTGCGGAGGGCGCGCCGAGTGAAGTGCAGCGCGATCCCAAAGTAATCGAGGCATATCTCGGAGGCAGCCTTGCCGAGCCTGCTTGAAGCGCGCAATCTCACGGTTGCTTATGGCGGCATCCAAGCGGTGAAAGCCGCCTCCTTCGAAATCAACGAAGGGGAGTTGGTATGTTTTATCGGCGCGAACGGCGCGGGTAAATCCTCGCTCTTGAAATCCCTGTGCGGCATGGTGCCCGCCACGCATGGCGCGATCCATTTTCAAAACCAATCCATCACGCATTTGCCTGTTCACGAAATCGTGCGCCGGGGCATCGCTCTCGTGCCCGAGGGCCGCGGCATCTTCAGCCGCATGACAGTGAAAGAAAATCTGGAAATGGGCGCGTATACCCGCAATGATCAATCGATCCACGCGGATATGGAAAAATCTTTTGCGCTGTTCCCGCGCTTGAAAGAACGCATGAGGCAGCAAGCGGGCACCCTCTCCGGCGGCGAACAGCAAATGCTCGCGATCGCCCGCGCGCTGATGGGGCGCCCAACATTATTGCTGCTGGATGAGCCCAGCATGGGGCTTGCACCGCTCATGGTGCAAAAAATCTTCGAGACGATTCGCGATGTGTCCAAAGCGGGAATGACGATTTTGCTGGTAGAGCAAAACGCCAAGCTCGCGCTGCAAGTCAGCCATCGTGGCTACGTGATGGAGAGCGGAGCGATTACATTGAGCGATGACGCCAAGGCGCTCGCGGAAAACGCTGATGTAAGGAAAGCGTACTTGGGCGACTAAGCGTAGAAAGTGGCCGGTCAACCAATTCGTATAGCGGGTTCATACTTTGGCGTACATGTCAGGATAGTGCCGCCAATCAGGTCTTATGCTTGATGGTTGGTCCTGATTGGCGATTCCAGTATGTTTTAGCTGATCTCAACGAACTGCCCCTGTAGGCCGCTTCCGCTACGCACGTCTCACCCGGGTTAACACGCCATGATTGATCTTAACGAAGACCGCCTGAAGTTCTTTTTCCCGGCGCTCGCCATCGGTTTGCTGACAGCCGCTTTTGTCATCACCAAAACCGGGCGCGACGCCTTGTTCTTTCAAGGCGCGGGCATTTTGCAGCTGCCCGTGGCGACGATGATTATCGCCGCCGCTTCGTTGCCGCTCGCGATCATCTTCGTCAAGGCCATGAAAATTTGGGGCGCGCGCCCCGCGCGTATTGGCATTCTGCTCTTTGCTGCTACGGTGATCGGCGTAGCCGCGCCTTTTTTGCGGCCGGGCGACTCACCCTTGCTGTTCGCCATCTTCATGTTCGTGCCCTCCATTTTTGGCATTCTGTTCGCGAGCCTGTGGCTCTTGGCCAGCGACATTTTTGAAACCACCCCGAAAAATTCCGCAGCGCATATTTTTAGCCGGATCGGCGCCAGCTCCCTGGCGGGCGGCATGTTGGGCGGCTTCGCCGCCAAGGGGCTGGCCATGATGATCGAAGCCAGGTGGATGCTATTCATCGGCGCGATTTTGATCGTGGCCGTGATGGGTTTGGTATTGATGATGCACCGGCGATATCCGACCAATATTCGCGCCAAATCTGCGAGCGAAGAAACAAACCGCCATTACCTGGCGCCCTTATCGAATGTCTACGCACGCACGCTCTTGCTCATTGCCATGGCCGGTGCGCTCGCAGGCATGCTCATCGACGTGCAGTTTTATATTGTCGCCACAGAAGCAAAAATGGATGAGCAAGGGAATGCGAATTTCTTCGCCAATTTCTACATCCTGCTGAACCTCAGCTCCTTGCTGCTGCAATTATTCTTAGCGCCAAAAATTCAGGACAAAATCGGTTTGGGCGGCGGCTTGATGGTCTTGCCGTTTGCCCTTCTCGGCAGCGCGACTTTTGCGACGGCTGCGGCCACGGCTTTCAGCCGCTCCGTGCTCAAGATCACGGAAGGAGGTTTACGTTCATCCATTCACCGCTCGATTTGGGAGCAGGCCTTTATCCGCATCGAGTCGTCCGACCGCTCATTCGTCAAACTCGCCATCGATGGCGTGGCCGCGCGCATGGCCGAAGGCGCGGGCGCAATGGCGATGTTCTTTTGGGTGCGTGCGGTAGCCCCAGATGGCATGCCGGAAGGCCCATTGGATACCGCCTGGATGAGTTGGTTAACGTTGCTCACGGTCATTGTCTGGCTGGCGATCACGCACAAACTACGAAGCCAACTCCGGAAAGAGAAAGCAGCGGTGGAACAGCGCGAGATGGACTGCGAACGATTCCCGGAACAATGTCCGTGCACGACCGAACTGGGCAAGGGCATTCCTTAACGAACATCGTTCGAATGCGGCGCGCTACTCGTGATCCAAATCCCACACCAAATGCGCGTCGATGAGCAACCAGTAATAGCTTTTGGCGGCCCCAGCTCTGGTAGCAAGCGCACTTTGCGCCGCCGCCGTCGCTTGGCGCCTGGCTAGGAGCAAGGACTGCAAATCCGCTTCTCCCAATGCGTAAGCGCGCTGCATGAGCCGGGCGTTGTCCTGCATGGCGGCAGCGCCCGCTTCAGCGAGTTGCAGGCTGACATACGCGCCTTCCGTGGTCGCAAGCGCATTGGCGATCTCCGCTTCTAATTCACGTTTTTTGCTTTCCACTTGCTGGCGCATGACTTCGACAAGTTGGAGCGATCTGGCCGCGCGCTGATCGCGTTGTCTGCCCGGAATCGGCATGCTAACGCTGAGCCCGGTAATGCGTTCGCGCCCACCAATTTCCGATGCGGTGTAAATGCCAACGGTGGGATCCGGCAGTTTGTCGGCACGGGCACGCTCTGCTTCAGCTTGCGCTTTTTGCAATTGCGCCTGCGCCGTTTTGAGTACATCGCTCTCAGCCAGAATGCGCTCGCGCCAAAATGCGGCGCCTTCCTTGAGCGGCACAGGCGTTGGCCATGTCTTCCATTCCTGGCCGAACCCGGGGAAGCGTGCATGCAAACGCCCCCAAGCCACCGCCGCCTGAGTCTTGGCGTCATTCTCCACCCGCTGTTGGTCGGCCAACTCGGCTTGCGCCAGGCTCGCATCCAACTTAGAAGCGTCGCCGGCGCGCAGGCGTTTTTCCACTGCGCTTAAATTTCCCTGCGCCGACTCACGGTTAGCATGCGCCAATTCGCGCCCGCGCTCGGCAGCGATCCAGTCCAGCCACAGGCTCAGCAAGTCCCGCGATGCTTCGTGCAATGCTTCACCGTAGCGTGCCTCAGCCCCTTCTATCGTGGCTTGGCCGATGTTGCGGTCGGCGCTGGCCTTGCCGGGTAGGCGCAGCGGGCGCTCGATGCCGGCGTTCCATTCCTGGTAAGCCGGGCCTTCTTGCAGCGAGCGGCGCTGGCTCGACAATCTGGCGGTCCATTCGTAGGGCGAGCTGTCGAGTATGCCCGCCTCCTGCCGCGCCACTTCGAGGCCCGCACGCGCAGCGGCAACACTGGGATCCTGTTCGAGTAGCGCGCGCGCCATGGACGTTGGCAGCAAGCCCGGCGTCTCTGGCGCGGGTGCGGCTTGAACCGAGAACGCCAAGCCGAATAGCGAGATAAGCAAAAGCCGGGGCATCATAGGATTGCTCCTTCTTCACTCACCGGTGTTAGCCAATAACGCAGACCCGTTCCGGAAAACTGCGTTTGCACGGCGGCGAGCAAAGCGTCTTTGTGCGCGAGCGCTAACAGCACTTGGACTTGTGTCGCCATGGCACGTCCCAACACCTGCTCACTTGCGCTTAAGCGGCCAAAGGCCAGGCCGTGGGCGGCGACGGGTGCGCTGGTAAATACCGTCGCCTCGGGCGACATGAGCAGCAAGTCGAGCAATTTTTCTTCGAGCGCTGGCGGACACAGCAGCGTTAAACAAATTTCAGACATTTGAGTTCTCCTGTTTCGGAAAAGCGAAGCGCAAGTACAGAATCGGCAGCAGCATCAGCGTCAGGGCCGTCGCCGTATTCAAACCGCCAATGACGACGATGGCGAGCGGGCGCTGGATTTCCGAGCCTGGGCCGCTGGCGAATAGCAGCGGAATCAGCCCGAATGCGGTAATCGTCGCCGTCATCAGCACCGGCCGCAACCGCCGCTTGGCGCCGTTGATCACGACCTCGCGCAAAGCCATGCCTTCACTGCGCAATTGATTGAAGTAACTGACCAACACCACGCCATTCAGCACCGTGATGCCGAGCAGCGCGATGAATCCGACCGAGGCGGGCACCGACAAATATTCGCCGGTGAGCCACAGCGCTACGATGCCACCGACCAGCGCGAACGGGATGTTGCTGAGGATGAGCAAGGCTTGGCGCACCGAGCCGAAGGTTGCGAACAAGAGAATGAAAATCAAACCCAGCGCAATCGGAATCACAATGCTCAAACGACTCGCCGCGCGCTGCTGATTCTCGAATTGCCCACCCCAGCTGATGCGATAGCCGGTGGGCATGGGCAGCTTTTGCGCCACGGCGGCCTTGGCCTCATTCACGAAGCCGACCAGATCGCGCCCGCCGACATTGGCGATCACTACGCTGTAGCGGCTGCCCATTTCGCGGTCGATTTTTACCGGGCCTGCCGCGCGCTCCAATGTCGCCACACTGGCCAGCGGAATCGTGCTGCCGTCCTTGGTGGTGATGCGCACAGCGGCGAAGTCGGCGGGCGAGGTGCGAATGCCCTCGGCCCCGCGCAACACGATCGGCGTGCGGCGGTTGCCTTCGATCACCGTGCCCGCGCGCTGGCCTTCGATTTGCATGCGCAGCGCTTCCTGGATTTCTTCCACGCTGAGCCCCAGCCGTCCTGCTTGCAAGCGATCGACCACCACGCGCAAGTACTGCACGCCGTCGTTTTGCACGGTGTACACATCCTGATTGCCGGGAATGGTTTTGACGATGGCCTCGACTTGGCTGGCGTATTGATTGAGTTGGCCGAGATCGGGCCCGAAGATTTTGATGGCGACATCGCCGCGCACGCCGATGATCATTTCCGACACGCGCATTTCAATCGGCTGGGTGAAGCTGTATTCAATGCCGGGCAAGCCATCCAGCACTTTGCGTATCTCATCCATCAGCGCTTCTTTGCTCTGCATGCGCCATTTGTTTTTGGGCTTGAGTTGCAAGTAGGTGTCGGTTTGATTCAGGCCCATCGGGTCCAAGCCGATTTCATCCGAACCGGCACGGGCGACGATGCCGGTGATTTCCGGGATCGCCTGCATCAGTGCTTGATGGATTTTCAGATCGAGCGCGGCGCTTTGTTCCAGGCTGATCGACGGCAGTTTTTCGATACCGACGATCAGATCGCCTTCGTCCATAGTTGGCATGAAAGTCTTGCCGACTTGGGTATAGACGCCGCCCGCCACCAACAACATCACGCCGGCCGCCACGCCCACCACACGCTGGCGGCGCATGGCCCAATCGAGCAAGGGGCCGTATAGGGATAAAAGTTTGCGCGGCAGCCAAGGGTCTTCATGCTTGACGTCGCGCAACAGGTACGAGGCCAGCACCGGGATCACCGTCAGCGACAGCACCAGCGAGCCGGCCAAGGCGAAAACAATCGTGAATGCGACCGGCACGAAGAATTTTCCTTCGAGATCTTGCAGCGTCAACAGCGGCAAAAAAACCGTGATGATGATGAGAATACCGGCGGTGACCGGCAATGCGACTTCGCGTACCGCGCGATACACCAGATGCAAGCGCGGCAATTTTCCCGCGCTCGGATCGTGCGCCAAGCGCTGCACGATATTTTCCACTACCACCACGGCGGCATCGACCAGCATGCCGATCGCAATCGCCAAGCCACCCAAGCTCATCAAATTCGCCGACATGCCGAAGCCGCGCATCAAGATGAAGGTGATCAGAGCGGCCAGCGGTAGCACCAAGGCCACCGTCAATGCCGCGCGCACATTGCCCAGGAACAAGCCAAGCAGGATCACCACCAGGATGGTGGCTTCGAGCAGCGCGGTGGATACCGCACCGACGGCTTTATCCACCAGCGCTGCGCGATCGTAGAACACATTGATCGCAACGCCTTTGGGCAGCGTCGGCTTGATCTCGCTCAGCTTCTTCTGCACACCCTCCACCACCTTTTGCGCATTAGCGCCGGCCAGCCCCAGCACCAGGCCTTGCACGGCTTCGTCTTTGCCGCTTTGTGTCACCACGCCGTAGCGCGTCAGCGTGCCGATTTTGACTTCGGCCAAGCTGCCGAGCCGGATCGGGATGTTGTCTTTGACTGTGACCACCACGGCGCGCAAATCGTCGAGACTGCCAATGCTGCCTTCGCTGCGCACCAATAGCACCTCATCGCCTTCGCCCAGTCGCCCGGCGCCGTCGTTCAGATTGTTGGCGCGGATGGCTTCTCGCAGCTGATCCATATTGACGCCGCTGGCGGCCATTTTCAGCGCGTCGGGCACGACTTCAAACGCGCGCACCACGCCGCCGAGCGAATTCACATCGGCCACACCCGGCACGGTGCGCAGCGCGGGCCGAATCACCCAGTCGAGCAGGCTGCGCCGCTCACTCAGCGATAGCCCTCCGCCATCGACGGTAAACATGAACATCTCGCCCAAGGGCGTGGTAATCGGCGCCATGCCGCCGCTAATGCCGGCGGGCAGGTCATCCATAATGCCGCCGAGGCGTTCGCTCACCTGCTGGCGCGCCCAATAAATATCCACGCCATCATCAAAGTCGATGGTCACATCCACTAGGCCATACTTGGTGATCGAACGTAGAATGCGCGTCTTCGGAATGCCGAGCATTTCCACTTCGATTGGCACGGCGATGCGGCTTTCCACTTCTTCCGGCGTCATGCCGGGCGCTTTCATGATGATTTTGACTTGCGTACTCGATACGTCGGGAAAAGCGTCGATAGGCAATTGTGTGAACGCATACCAGCCGGCACCGGCGACGACCAGCGTCGCCAGCAGGACAAATAGCCGCTGCGACAGCGAGAATTGAATCAGGCGGGCAAGCATCAGCCGCCTCCTTTTTCTGCGAGCCACGCGCCTTTAAGCGCGACGATGCCGCTCACTGCGATTTGCTCCCCATCCGCAAGTTTGCCTTGCACACGCACGCGCTGACCGGCGCTGGCCAGCACCGTGACGGGCCGTGCCTCGAAACCGTCTGCGCTGCGAATAAACACATAGGCTTGCTTGCCGTCATGCACGACCGCGGCCAGCGGCACGCTCCAACCGCCCGCACCACCGGCTGCGGGCAATTCCACTGCGATGATTTCTCCGGGGCGTAGCCCATGTGAGCCGGATTCGATCACCGCACGCAGCGCCAGCGTTTGGCTACCCGCAGATACCGAGGGGCTGAGGCTGACAATACGCGCCGCGATGTCGCGTCCCTGAAATTTGAATTTTGTTCCCGGCTGCCAGTTCGCAGCGTCGGCGGCAGGAACTTGAATCTCCAGCCACAGCTGAGCGGTCTGCGCCAAATGCAATAAAGCGCTGGCCGCTTCCACGCGTTGTCCAGGCTTGACCGCGATGCTGGTCACCACCCCGGCCTGCGTCGCATGCAGCACTAAGCTGTCTTCCAGCTTGCCTGACGTCTCAACCCGGTTAATCGCTGTCTCGGGCATGCCGGAAAAGCGCAGTGCAGCGCGCGCTTGATTCAAGGCCGCGGTACTTTCCTGCAATGCGGCCTGCGCTTCCTGCACCCGCCGCTGCGGAATGATGCCTTCGTCGAACAAGCTTTGTTCACGCTGCGCGGCTTGCCGCGCCAGCGTGGCGCGCGTCGCCGTTTGCAGCAATTGCAACTGCAAGGCGCCCCAATCGGGGCCGGCCAGGCGCACCAGCGGCGCGCCACGGCGCACCGCTTGATTGGGTTGCACCAGCACTTGCAACACCAAGCCGGCGACCGGTGAGCTGATGATTTGCTCGCTGTTCGGCGGCACCATTACTTGCGCCGGAAAACTCGCCAGCACTGCATCGGTTTGGCGCTGCAAAACGGCCACCTGAATACCCAGCGCTTGCATTTGCTTGGCGTCAATCTTCACCGACGCAGGGCGCGCCATTTCTGGGTCTGCCGCAAAAGCAGCTGCACTCGTTACGCCTAACCCCACAACTAGCAGGCAGGCCTTAGTCATACGCTTCATAGAATCACTCCCGTGCAACGGCCAGCATGACACCAGCCGCATGGGTTATTTATCGGGGAATAGGACAGGCAAACGCATCGCAGCGTGGCCATAAGCGGCACGCTGCCTTAGGTTTGCCGGAAAGAAAGACTAGGGAGCTTGTGCGGAGGGACGGGTAAAGCGGGTGTAGGGCGCTGCGAACGAATGCAGCAAATCAGGGGCAAGCGAAACAGCCTGGGGAAGAGAAATGGCGGGGACTAAAACAGCCGCATCGAAAAACGGCAGCGTGTAATCGCGCTTGAATTCCTTGGCGACGCCGATTGCCTGGCCGTGATGCAGGTCCACATCGAGCCTCTGGACGCTAGACACAGCGCCCGTTTCCTCGCCATGCGTGTGGATATCGTGGTCGCTCGGCAGAGCATTCGTATGTGCGTGAATCATCGGTGCGAAGCTTTGAAGGCTCGACACCAGCACAA
>ERZ1292633.1658-Hain-H41-02um-R1-1658-length-23807-cov-18_pt1 | contig 23807 bp, 21 predicted proteins | sample MGYA00564406_ERZ1292633 | MGnify/ENA primary metagenome ERZ1292633 (study PRJEB36523, sample SAMEA6512639) | groundwater metagenome | collected 2019-01-08 | study: AquaDiva: Metagenomics assemblies of 32 groundwater samples | reverse complement strand
TACAGTGGAAAATATAAATTTTCCTCTTTATTGACCTTACCTTCCTCCAACAGTTTCTTGGCTATTACACCCAATCTTGTTTTGGCGACCCCAATGGGCTCTTCCATATCGCCAACCTTTACCCCTTTTGGATGTTTCTCAATAAATTTCAACACCTTCTTTTCCAGCTTCATCTCAGGAGATACTTCTTTAATTGCCTCTTTTACAGGCCTTACCTTTACCTCTGCCTCCACCTCGGGTTTAATGCATCTTCTCTTGTCCATAGTCGCAGTTAGAGCTTGCCAATTAGCAGCCATCTCGTCTCTTTCATCTGCAAAACCACCTAACAGTTTCTTGGTTTCACTGACGATACCGGCTACATACTTAGCTAATTCTTTCTTGAGCTCTTCACTCATATCCGCGTGGGCATCAGAGAATTCCTTAAGTTTGTTTGCAATATAGGTTTCAATATCCTCAATTCCCTTTCGGCTATCTCTCAGCATACCCTTAAAGGCTTTAAGTCTCTCTGTTTCTCCTTTTGCAAGACTATCCTTAAGTTCATCTGCCATAACCTTGATCTCTTCCTGGAAGCCGCCGAGCATAGCGCCTACACTCATTGTCAGGTCTTTCATGAACCTGGCTAAATCTTTTGCCTGTTCATCGCTCATGTTTTTGTGATTTTTATGGAATTCCTTAAGCATCGCATCCACGCTTTTGGTCAGTCCAGACATAAAAGCAGCTAAACCCGATGCCTGTTCTTTGCTCATTTTCTTCCTATCCAAGCGGAATTCCTTTAAGGTCTTCCTGGTATCAGCCACTAAATCACCCAGCGCCCCTACTCTAATATCATGCGAAGCGATGATATCCTCTGTAATGTTTTTCATGCTATCTGCTATTCCCATCTCCATATCCTCCTTTTAAAATGTTTGTTCTTTCTCTGTTAAATGCTATCGTGCATCGAGCATACGACAAACCTCTTTTCTTCTTTCCTTCCGGCAGGCCAGCCTTTCCATATGTTGAATCTTAAATTCATTGAGCATCGCCTTAAAATCTTTTATCCTGAGGTCCCGTCCTTTTGCTAAAAGTTCCTTAAGTCTTTTTGCCATCTCTTGTTGTTCTTTCTGAAACTCCTTTAGCTTAGAAGTAACCTCTTCTTTTCTGGCATCCTGATTAGTAATGACCTCTTTAATCGTCTCATGGAATTCTTTGACCCTTTGGACATCACCTTTGGCAAGGGCATCTTTAAATTTAGCCAGATTCTCTCTTAGAGTGTGCGCCATTTCCCTTTGTTGATTAAGATAACCTTTCAACAAATTCTTTACTTCCGCTTCTCGTTCTTCCTGGGCTGATAAGACACCTTGCGTCATACTATCAAAGTCTTTTTTTCTTAAATGTTCGTTATGAGCAAGGATGTCACGCAACTGAGCGCTAATTTTTCGCCCCTCTTCTTTATTATTGAGAAAGGCCTCTTGAAAGTCGTCAAGGATCTGATGCGGAGTATCAAAAAAGGCCCCTACGCTTTCGATCCTCGTCTCATAAGAGGAAACGGCATTTTCCGCGACATTCTTTAAATCTAAGGTTTCTGACATCTTTGGATTTCCTCCTCTTTTGGAAGGAATTTCTTGGCGAACCATACTTTTCCCTGCTTTTGCAAGGTAAGGACGACCCGGCAAGAATCCCTTGACCTTATCCCTACGCTGCTGTTGCGGTTAAACCGATAGCTTCAGCATACTTCAGGTAAGTCTCGACTGATGCAACAACCACTCTGGCCTCAATCGCGAGTATCTCAATTCCTACCAGAGAAACTCTTACCCATGCGTCAATGACTACGCCCTTGTCCAGAATCCGGTCAATAACTTCAACCAAACTGGAAGAACCTATTGCTTTTTCCACTGCCATGATAAACACCTCCTTTCATTTACATATTCCGCTTTAAAAGTAGGGACAGTTGTAAATTCTACAACCCCCTTATAATTCCCCCTTAACAAAGGGGGACAGAGGGTTGTGTCCAGAAATCCGGTACAGTCCCCTCGTGAGGAAGCGGTAAACCCTCTAACATTGATTAATAGAGAGCAACAATTATGCCATTCTTATTTTAGATAAAGTGACGTATCAACATAACCATGTAACATCACTGCATGTAAATGAAATTACTGCCATTGCAACGATTGTTGGATTTTATTGGAATAGAGAGTAGTGTGAATGAGATTTTACACTCTGTAGAGATAGCCTTACAGCCCTAATGCTTTTATCTTTGAATATAATGTCATGCGGTCTATCTTGAGGATCCTGGCAGTCTTAGTTTTATTATACTTTGCCTGGATTAATGCCTTCCCGATAATCTCTTTCTCAAGCATTCGTATATTTATTTTAATTGTCTCCTGGAAAGATGTGCCTCCATTAATATTTTCTGAAAAATAATTTCCTCCGGGATTAAAAACTGTATCCACCGGCAAATTGAATTCTCTAATATAATTAGAACCTGTCAAAAGCACTGCCTTTTTAACTTCATTTTTCAGCTCTCTTACATTTCCGGACCAGCTATAGGCTAAAAGGGATTCCATCACTTTGCTCGGTATCCCTTCAATCTTTTTATTAAATTCCAGATTCGCTTCCTTTAAAAAATGTTCTGCTAAAATGGGTATGTCTTCTTTTCTCTCTCTAAGCGCCGGAAGCTTGATGCTGAATTCGTTAAGACGGTGATACAGGTCTTCCCTGAATCTTTCTTCCTCCACCTCGTCTGAGAGAACAGTATTTGTAGCCGCAATTATTCTGATATCTATCTTTAGCTCTTTAGCGCTGCCCAGGCGGTGTATCTTTCTTTCCTGAATTACCCTAAGGAGTTTTGTCTGTAGTGACAATGGCAGATTAGTTGTCTCGTCTAAAAATAATGTACCCCCGTTAGCTGATTCGAATTTCCCTTCTTTCTTAGCATCCGCTCCTGTAAATGCGCCCTTTTCATAACCGAATAATTCGCTTTCAACCAGATTTTCAGGTATGGCTCCGCAATCCACGGCGATGAATGGTTTATTATGCCGCAGGCTTTTCTGATGGATCATCCTGGCTACCAGTTCTTTACCAGTGCCGCTTTCACCCTGAATAATTACGGTCATATTTGTGGGAGCAACCATCTCAACTTGACTCAACACTTGTTTTATTTGGGAGCTTTCACCCACAATTTTTGTGATATCTATCCTCTTGTCGGAGTTCCATAAACTCTTCGTTTCCCTGGTAAGATATCGCGCCTGAAGCGCCTTTTTTATAGTTAGCACTATCTCTTCATAAGCAAAAGGCTTGGCGAGATAATCAAAGGCCCCGAGCCTCATAGCCTGAACAGTGCTTTGTATCCCGCCATGTCCTGTGAGCATTATTACAACTATATCCCTATCTATTTTCTTACTCTCTTCCAGCACTTCCATCCCATCCATTCCCGGAAGTTTGAGATCCAGCAAAACAAGATCGGGTGCATGCGCCCTGATTCCTTTTAGCGCCTCTTTGCCGTCGCCTGCAACTATAGCTTCATATCCCTCCGTCTTTATAATTTCAGAAAGGACAACCTGTATATCTTTATCATCATCAACTATAAGTATTTTTTCCATCTTGGCAACTTTTCTCCTTATAAACTGGGCACCCTTATGATTTTGTCAACTTAAATTTATTCTTGAGGTAAATCTATTCCACCTGATAGCCTAAATCTTAGGGTACCTACAAAAATAAACAATCAGGAATTCCCTGATTTTATACTTCGAAATTCCTGATGTCGTAAAATGTACAGATTCGGTAGAATCAAATCCTGGCATTAATGCGGGGTTTATACAGAGGTAATTCCTTCGCGTATGGCATACTTGGTGAGTTCGGCTATACTGTGACTATTAAGTTTTTTCATGATCTGCTGCCGATGTGTCTCAATGGTCTTCGTACTCACGTGGAGGATTGAGGCGATTTCCTTTGTAGTCTTACCTTCTGCAATAAGCTGCAACACCTCCCGTTCCCGGTCTGTCAGGATGGAAAATGCTGTATAATCTACTTTTGAGGATTGTTGCAAGTAATCTTTGAGAACAAAAGTGGTTATGCTGGGACTCAGGTAAGTTTGACCTTTTACAACGCAGTTGATAGCATGAAGTATCTCTTCAAAAGCAGCATCCTTTAACACATAGCCTGATGCACCTGCCTGTAGCATCTCAACTATAAACTGTTTGTCGGAATACATTGACAGAGCAATTACTTTAATGCCCGGGTTGTCAGTAATTATCTGCCTTGTTGCTTCAATCCCGTTTAGATCTGGCATGTTAACATCCATAACTACCACGTCAGGCAAGAGTTCCTGTGTTAACCTGACTGCGGTTCTTCCATCACCTGCTTCTGCAACTACTTCAAAGTTCTGCTGTTTCTCAAGCAGTGTGCGGAGACCCTCACGCATAATTGTGTGGTCCTCGGCAAGGATAATTCTTACTTTCATAATAATCTCATTTATTGGTATTCGATTCCATGGGCACAAGCAAATCTACTAACGTGCCCTGTTTGGGCCGGGACTTTATCTTGATCGTTCCTCCAAGATAATTAATTCGCTCATTAATGCTGAAAAGTCCAAAGGTTTCTATTTTGCCTGAATCACCATAAAGCTTTTCCACGTCAAACCCAATCCCGTTATCATCAACAGCAATTCGTATATTATTGCCGTCTCTTCCGATAGCCACCTTTGCTTTGCTTGCCTGCGCATGTTTGACAATGTTCATCAACAACTCGCGCACTGTTTTGTAAAGAAGAATACTTATTTCGCCATTCACATTCTTAAGCCTTCCATCAGAAACAAAGTCAATTATAAGCCCATATTTTTCCTGTGTCTTATCTGTAAGCCACTCTATGGCTGCCTCAATACCGAGTTTATAAAGAACAGGCGGGCTTAATTCAAACGTCAACGATCTCGTGAATTGAATCGCTTCCCCTATTAACTTTTGAATTTCACCTAAATCGCCGGCAACACTAGCCGAAGACACTGATTCTTTGATTGCTGCTATTTTGATTTTTGAAAGAGCAAGGTTCTGGCTGATATTGTCGTGCAATTCCTCTGATATGCGTTTTCTTTCGTGTTCTTCCAACAATGCCAACTTAACAATGAGAGACCTGAACTGCTCTTGGTAGACCCGAATTTTCTCCTCAGCCTTTTTGCGTTCGGTGATGTCCTGTTGAAGCTGTTCATTTATTTTTGTTAATTCGCCTGTGCGTTCTTTTACCCGCATTTCCAGTTCATCGTTGACTTTTTGCAGCATCTTCTCTGCCAGTTTACGCTCGCTTATATCTTCGCAGGTAGTAACAATACCAATTGGACGCCCATCCGCATCTCTTATGACATCAGACAATAACTGGGCAGGGAAAGCGCTGCCGTCTTTCCGGATATTAACGCTTTCCCGTTTCAGTCTTTTTACCCTTTTTATCTGCTCAAACGCCAGGGGGCGCCAGAGTTCAGAAGGAGCAAATATTCTCACATCTTTACCAATCAATTCTTCCACTGAATAACCATGCATATCTGCTTCGGCAGGATTTGTATAGAGAATTTCCCCCTGTAGATCAGTGACCGTAACCCCAAGTTGCATAATTTCAAACGCCTTTTTAAACAAATACAATGTTTCATTGCTTTGTCCCGGTTTAATGATTATCTTGGAATTACCATCCATATTACATCCCATTTTCATTCTAATCTTATCACAAATAAACACGGTGTCAAATATGTGTATGACAGTTCATGTATGCCTTATGTAAGCAGTAGAGGTAAAAATGGGGTTAAGCGGAATTCAGCGGTCAACGTATTGTCCCGGTCACAAAATCTTTTTCTGTATCTGCTTGAAAACAAACAACTTATATTTCTTGACGGGAACACAAAACAGAGCTAACATATAAGTAGGAAAAGGGATTGCGGTTCCCCGGATGGGTTAAGCCAGAGGACTAAGTAAATAGTAAAGGGAGCCGGGTGTTGGATGCGGTGAGCAAGCCTCCACAAATTCAGGAGGACGCCTGAAGCATCCATCGGGGCACCCACTTAAAAAAGAGCTTATTGGCTTCCCGCTTCTGGGGTATCGCATTAAAATATACGCTTATTCGGGAGCCATACAAAAGGCACGTGGTCATCCTGTAAAACGGCATGGCAGAAGCTGAAACAGCCGACCTCAGGGTTGTCCAATGAAGCAGACCTTAGTATGGCTCTTTTTATTTTAAATTTCTGGTTTTAACTGGGGGAAAAGTATCACATCCCTGATTGACTGGGAATTAGTAAGAAGCATTACCAACCTGTCAATCCCTATGCCCTCTCCTGCTGCAGGAGGCATCCCGTGCTCGAGCGCCCTTACAAAATCCTCATCCATCCACATGGTCTCCTCATCGCCCTTTTCTTTTGCCTCGACCTGCTTCTGAAATCTCTCCCTCTGGTCCATGGGGTCATTTAATTCAGAAAATGCATTTGCAATCTCCCTGCCTGCAACAAACAGTTCGAATCTCTCAACAAGCTCCGGATTATCTCTCTTCCTTTTTGCCAGAGGTGAAAGCTCAACAGGATAGTCTGTTATGAATGTCGGTTGTATCAATCCGGGCTCTACCTTCTCCTTGAAAATCTCGTCGAGAATCTTGCCCAGGGATGCGCCTTTTTCAATATCTATTTTATTTTCCCTTGCCCATGCCATAGCTTTATCGGCATCTTTTAATATATTGGGAGGAACTCCCTTCTGAGCAAGAGAATCCAGCAAGGGTATCCTGGGCCACGGAGGAGTGAAATCTATTTCAGTATCTCCAAAAGAGACTTTCAAAGTACCGATTGCCTTTTGTGCAACAAAAGGGATTATCTCCTCTGTCAAAGACATAAGATAGTTGTAGTCCTTATATGCTATATAAAATTCGAGCATGGAAAATTCAGGATTATGTTTTGTTGATATGCCTTCATTCCTGAAGTTCTTGTTAAGTTCATAAACTCTTTCGTATCCTCCGACCAGAAGCCTCTTGAGGTAAAGCTCAGGCGCTATTCTGAGATAGAGGTCTATATCAAGCGCATTATGATGGGTCTTGAAAGGCCGTGCAGCTGCGCCTCCGGGTATCTGATGCATCATCGGAGTCTCGACCTCAACAAAACCCTTTCCCTCGAGAAAATCCCTTACTGCCTTGATGATTGCGCTTCTTTTCTTGAATACCTCTTTCACCTCGGGGTTAACGATTAAATCAACATACCTCTGCCTGTACCTCATTTCAATATCTTTAAGCCCATGCCATTTTTCAGGCAAGGGTCTCAGGGATTTTGTAAGGAACTGAAAATCCACAACCTCTACCGTAAGTTCATTAGTCCTTGTCCTGAAGAGTTTTCCGCTGACTCCGATAATATCGCCTATATCGAATTTTTTGACCACGGCATATTTCTCATTAAGAACATCTTTTCTGAGATAGACCTGAATCCTGCCTGTTGAATCCTGAATATGCGCAAACGCAGCCTTCCCGAAATCGCGCATTGCAACGATCCTTCCTGCAATCACACACAAAGCAGGAGAAGACTCAAGCGTCTCTTTAGTATGGGCTTCATATTTATTCAATAATTCTGCTGCGTGGTCTTTTGCATCAAAGACACCGCCGAACGGCTCGACGCCCATTGCCTTGAGCTCATCGAGCTTCTTAATACGCTGCTCTATCTGGTCATTTATCTCTTCCATTATTCTCCTTAAATTTTTTGCGTAATTTAAAAGTATAATGATTAGCTCTGAGGCAAGTCAAGGCAACGAATTCTCCTGCTGCAAACTGCGATTCAACCTGCCCCTCTAAGTTCTTCCTTTATCACTTGCTTACTTGCTGACTTCAAGAACGCTTTAAGGGGACAGTTCTATTTAATTGAAATTCCTTCTCTCCACCAGTTGCAAATGTTTATTACATAACATACTCCTCATTTGGTGAAATTTAAGATAACTGCGTCTTTGCCGGTGGAAGCCGCAATAATTATCTGAAGCCTTTAAAAATTTTCGACCTTCAGTCCCTTAATCTTGCTGTAATGACTCATGTCAGATGTTACGACTGAAAAACCGAGAGAAACAGCAGTAGAGGCAATAATGAGGTCATGGGCTCCGATGTTTATTCCTTTCTTTGCAAGTGTTGCCCAGACCCTCGCATAAATCCTTGCGGCGCTTAAATCAAAAGTATATATGGGGAAAGTCTCTATGATTTTCTCAACAAAGGCCTCTCTCTTCAACCTTCTTTTCTCAGAATCAGCCCTGTACACGCCATGCAAAAGCTCGGATACTGTTATTACGCTAATCCCGAACTGTTCGCCTTCCCGGCCTCCTGTCAGCTTTTCAAGCTGGAATGAGCCGCGCTCTATAGCAATTAGAACGCTGGTATCGAATATTACGCCCATCTGCTTTTCTCAGGCATGGGCGGCTGACGCTTTATAATCTCTTTTAAGTCTTTCTCAAAATAGTCTGCCTCCTCGCCGAGGCGTGGAAGTTTTGCCAGTAAACCCTTTAACTCGCCGAGTGTTCTCTCCTTTACATGTTCCTCAGCAGGGCTTATAAAGGCAATAGGTTTTTTGCCGCGCAGGATCGTGTAATGGTTTCCATTGTATTTGACTGCATTTAATATTTCCGAAAATTTCCTTACAGCTTCGGTGGCGGTAATTGTTTTATCCATAGGCTTATCCTTTCATATAATCTGATAATCATATTTTACATATTTATGAATTTATTGTCAATTTCGGAAACAGATTAATACACCGCTTCTATTTCCACACCCTCCCTAATCATTCCCCATAGTCCATCTACTGCCTCAAATGAAAAGGCACGCTTGTGGACACCACTCCTTTTTTGAACAGCAAAAGCCCTTTTATAAATAGCGCTGTCTGGTTATGCAGGAGGTGATGCCACCACCTTGATGGAACAAACTCAGGGAGCACCACGGTAATTACACTATCCTTGTATACATTCTGTACTTCATCTATATACTCTATGAGCGGCTGCGTTATGGAGCGGTACGGCGACTCAAGTATAATGAGCTTAACTCCCATGCAGTGCCTGTCCCATTTCTGCTTTATCCTTGCTGTTTCGATAGGGTCAAGGCACACATAGACTGCGGACACATCATCGGAGAGGGCCTTTGCATACTTTACCGCATTGACGACTGCCTGCTGAATGCCGGAAATCGGAATGATAACGGAGTGGTGCCTGTACTCTTTCTCCCCTGTTATGCATTTTTCGAGAGAGAGCTGCTCTGCGGCAGAAAGATAATGCTGGTGTACTTTCCGGGTTAAATAAACCAGAACCGGAATAGCGATGAGCACTATCCAGGCCCCGTGTGTGAATTTTTCGACCGCGATTACTACAAGGACTATTCCGGTGGTGACGCCGCCTATGCCGTTTATAACAGCGCTTTTGAGCCAACCCTTTCCTTTACCTTTAAGCCAATGTCTGACCATTCCAACCTGGGACAGGGTAAACGCCGTAAATACGCCAACCGCGTAAAGGGGTATCAGGGAATGCGTATCACCCCTGAAAAGGATTACCAGAAGGGACGAAAGAAAACTGAGTATCAGAATACCGTTTGAGAAAACAAGTTTGTCGCCGCGGTTCGATAACTGCCTCGGCAGGTAGCGGTCGTCTGCCATTATCGAAGAAAGGCGCGGGAAGTCGGCAAATGAAGTATTTGCGGCAAGGATGAGCACCAGCATTGTGGCAAACTGGATAGTGTAGTAGATAATCCCCTTGGAAAATACTGCCCTTGCCAGCTGAGATACCACAGTCTCGTTTGGGTTAGGCAGTATCCCGTAATAATTGGCGAAATAAGCTATGCCGATGGTGAGTATTGCCAAGGTAACCGCCATCCACACAAGGGTGATGCCGGCGTTTTTTGCCTCCGGCGCCTTGAACGCGCGGACCCCGTTTGAGATGGCCTCGATACCGGTAAGAGTGGCGCACCCGGAGGCAAATGCCTTTAAGATTATGAACACAGGGAAAATGCTTGCCGCAGTCCCTGCAACCTCATGATACTGGATGCGCGGAAGCGAAAAGGATTTCGTAAGGCTTGCCGCTATGAGCAGAAGCAGGCTCCCTATGAAGATATATACCGGTGACGAAAACACCTTTCCTGACTCCCTTACGCCCCTCAGATTTATTATGGTGATAAACAGTATGGACGCAATGCACATTGTTACGGTATAGTCCCGTGTCGCAGGAAACGCCGAGGTAACAGCGGCTATTCCTGCGGCCACACTGACCGTTACCGTAAGAACATAATCTATAAGCAGGGCCGCTCCTGCAACAAGCCCTGGAAGCACGCCGAGATTATCCTTGGCAACTATATATGCCCCTCCTCCTGAGGAATATGCGTGGACGGTCTGGAAATATGATATTGCCACTATCGCAACGAGAATCACGATGGCGATGGCAATAGGAACTGTATAACTCAGCAGCGCAGCTCCGCCAACCATAAGAGCAAACATTATCTCTTCAGTTCCATAAGCGACTGATGAAAGCGGGTCCGACGAGAACACAGCAAGCCCCACCTTTTTAGACAAGCGCTCGTGTTTCTCCCTGATTGTTTCGATAGGCTGTCCGATGAGAAAACTCTTGATAGACATAAATCCTCCTTCCTGGGGCAGTCAGGAGGAAATATAAAAACCGCCTGGGCGGCGGTCTTTATTTCGGCCTTTGCCCTTCCAAACGCCTGCGAGGTTAGCTGACGGGCTCGGGAATGGAAGTTCCCTATCCTTTCGGAATACGCCCCATATTCTGGGTCCCCCGCGTCCATTCTTTGAATGGACTTCGGCTGCTATTTAATTTTAATTTACTCCTTCCACTGTGAATTGTCAATAGTCAGAATTACTTCGATATCGTGCCATAAACTTCCTCAGCTCCTCTGCAAAAAAGACCAGGAACATAAATGGAATTAACAACAGCCAGACGCTTAAAGGGATAGGCGCTGTTTTGAATATCTTATTTCCCCATGGATGATAGACAATAAATAATTGCAATAGCAATTCAACTGTAATGCCGATAAATATAAGCTTGTTTGAGAAAAATCCTATGCTTAATGCCGGTTCTCTTGATGAACGGCATGCAAAGACATTCCCTATCTGCGTGATTATTATTGCAGTAAGGCAGGCTGTTGTTGCCTGCATATAAAGAACATTATTAGTTGGAAGCATCGTTCCCCACGTCCATCCTCCGCCATACAATATCCAGAAAAATCCGAACATGCAGGCAATTGCCTCTATCGGCCCTAAAAACAGATAAGCCCTGCTGATTAGCGGCATGTTCAGCAATCGTTCTTTTGCCTTTCTCGGCGGCTGCTTCATTATGCCCGGCGTCGGTTTTTCGGAACCGAGCGCAAGTGCGGGAAGCATATCAGTCCCAAGGTCAATCGCAAGTATCTGCATTATTGTCAAAGGCAATGGAATCCGCAAGAGTATGTACGCAAGATATGGAACTGCCTCAGGGATGTTCGATGCAAAGATATATGTTATGAATTTTTTTATGTTTTCATAAACGGTCCTTCCTTCTTCAATAGCATTCACAATGGTTGCAAAGTTATCATCAAGCAAAACCATGTCTGAAGCCTCTTTTGCGACATCAGTGCCTGTGATGCCCATCGAGACACCGATGTCCGCCCTTTTCAAGGCCGGTGCATCATTCACCCCGTCGCCTGTTACAGCAACCCTTTCTCCCTGTTCCTTGAGGACATTAACGACCCTGAGTTTATGCTTTGGGGTCATCCTTGAAAAAATTACCTCTTTTTGCGATAAAACATCCAGAAGTTCTGAATCCGTCATCTTCAGAAATTCAGCGCCTTCTACTATCGTTGCCTTTTCCTTAATAAGTCCTATTTCCTTTGCAATTGCCAGCGCTGTCCTTGAACCGTCCCCGGTGATCATGATTATCCTGATGCCTGCTTCCCTGCATTTTTGTATTGCCCCTGCAACTTCAGGCCTAGGCGGATCTTCAAGCCCTATGAATCCCATAAAAATCATATCCCTTTCAGCCTCTTCCTTATTTGCAATAACTTCACCACTCTTTACTTCCCTGTATGCGAATGCAAGGACCCTTAATCCTTGATCCATCAATGAATGATAAAGCTCAACTGATTTTTCTTCCAGGGCTTTATTAAACGGCACAATATCTTTACCCTTGAAACAGTAACTGCTTATCTGTAATATACTTTCAGGCGCTCCCTTTGCCAGTACATAAGTAGCATCACGCATCGAATTTATTATGCTCATCCTCTTCCTGTCAGAGTCAAAAGGGAACTCCTTAAGCCTTTTATTTTCAATATGGCCGATGCTATCTACTGCTGCTTTATAAAGCGCGACCTCTGTCGGCTCTCCTTTTAGATTCCCCTCGGCCTCTTTTGTGTTGTTACAGAGCAATGAGATATGGAACAAAGAGATTCCCTGAACTTTTTCAGGTGCATTGTCACATAGGCCTGCAACCTTTTTCACTTCCATTTTATTCTGAGTCAATGTACCTGTCTTATCAGTGCAGATAACCGAGACCGAGCCAAGGGTCTCCACTGATGCGAGGTTTTTAATCAAGGCATTTCTCTTTGCCAGCCTCTGGCTGCCCATTGCAAGGGCAAGCGTTACTGTTGGAAGCAGGCCTTCAGGAATAAGGGCCACTGTTATGCCAATGGCAAATATAAAGTTTTCCCAGAAAGTCCTTCCTATCACAAATCCAAGCAGGAAAAAAAATATACCGACTGCAGCAGCTATCGTAGCCACAACCCTTGTCGCTTTTACAATCTCTTTCTGGAGGGGGCTAAGTCCTGGCTCAACAGCGCTTGTCAGGTGAGCAATGCGGCCGAACTCTGTTCTCATGCCCGTTGAAAAGATAACTCCTTTTGCAGAACCGCTGACAACCATTGTGCCTGCAAAAGCAATATTTTGACTGTTTATCAATTCTCCTGAGAAAGGCTCTTTTATTCTTCCGACAGGCTCTGATTCGCCTGTCAAAGGAGCATTGTTCACCTTTATCTCATTCGTTTCTATGATCCTGATATCAGCAGGGACTTTATCGCCTTCCATAAGAGTTACCACATCACCCGGGACAACCTCCCTTGCAGATATCTCTGCCTCTTTCCCGTTTCTTAAAACCCTCACATAGAACGGCAGGAGTTTTTTCATTGCCGCAAGAGCCTTTTCCACCCTGTATTCCTGGATAAAAGCAAAGATTGCATTAATGAATATTACCCCGACTATCGCAAGGCCGAGGGTGAGCATGCCTTCACCGGGATGAATGTATTCGGACAGGAAAGAAAACAGCGCTGCCACCCAGAGCAGAATAGCAAGAAAATGTGTAAGCTGGCTTAAGAATTTGAAGATAAGCGGTTTTTTCTTTATCTCTTCAATTTCGTTATAGCCGAATTCCGCGAGTCTCCTTTTGGCCTCTTCCTCTGACAGGCCATCTTCTGACGTGACAAGAGTACGAAAAACCTCTTCTTTTGTTAGATCGTGTATCTTCATCTTATCTTGTCATTGCGAGCCAAAGGCGTGGCAATCTCGGCTTTAGATTGCTTTGTCGTCCAGAAGGCTTTCGGGACTCCTCGCAATGACACTTTGTTGTTCAATCTTCATGCCTTGGCTTGAGGATTATTAAATCACACGGTGTTTCTCTTAAAACCACTTCCACGGGGTTACCTTTGAATATCGAACTCAGCAGACTTCTTTCGCTCGACCCCATGATAACGAGGTCAAATCTTTTTGCAGCAGCCTCGATTGTTATGCTCCTCCCAGCCCTCCCGGGGATCAGTCTTTTTTCATGGATGATTTTATATTTATTGAGCTGTTCCATAAAATGTGCTGTATCCTTTGATATTTTCTTTTCCCATTCAACAGGCGTGAGATGCACTTCACCGTGAAAAAAACTTGTTATTGGTTTGGTTGCATGAAGAAGGTATATATTGGAGCCGAATGCGTTTGCCATTGCGGCTGAGAAATATGACCTTTCAGCAAGATGGTCAATCCTTGCCTTGAGGGGGACAAGGATTTTTTTGGGGTGTATCCTTCCCATATGTACAACCCTCACCAACGCAACAGAACATGGAAGCGCCAATGAAAGATCCCTCGCAACTGTCCCGGCATAAAATCTTTTTTCAACATCCTCTCTCCGCGTTGCTGCAAAAGCAATGTCTATCTCTTCATGCCTGACGATTTCACTTATCTTTTTCACGGGGTCGCCTGTCTCTGTTATTGCCTCGACGTCTATAGCCATCTCTTTAGCATCGATGAATATTCTCTTCATGGCTTCTTCTGCCCTGTCAAAGATAGCAACCTGCCGGCCTTTCCCGGCAACAAAGCAAAGATACAGTTTGGCGCCAGCAGCCCTTGCAAGGTTCATTGCATACCGGGCTGCAATCTCCGAATTCAGGTGTTCATTGACCGCAGTAAGTATTCTCTTGTACATACAAAAATTATACAGCTATACGGTTTGATTTCCAAGCAGTTAAAGAAGGCATAAAAAAAAGGAGGCATGTTAAAATGCCCCCTTTTTTAAAATTCTTATCGGGTTAGGGTTTCTGGATAAAAACTTCCCAGGAGTCTTGACCTTCAAGCTTTACTGATTCAAGCTTAAAACCCTGTTTTTCAGCCCATTTTGGCAATGAGTCTTCTACTGAGGCAGGCGCATCGCTGAGTACCTTTAAAATCTGTCCGCTGCTCAGTTTCTCCATAGCCTTCTTTGTAAGAACCAGTGGATAGGGACACACCCTTCCCAGAACATCGAGTGTCTGATCCGGTGTCTTGCTGCTTAGTTCACCCATTTTTATTAACCTCCTTTTTTATTTGAGTGTCAGTGTCAGTGGTTAGTGTCAGTTTTTCTTTTGCTAACACTGTCACTATTCACTGTCACTATATTTTAACTAAAAGAACATCACGTGCTTTGATTCTTCAATAGCCTTTTGTATTTCAGAATAAGGCACAATCTGTAATTTCTTATCAGCGCCCATTTCCTCTGCATCGGGCAGCGAATCTTCGGGAATGCCGTACTTTGCCAGGTCTTCCTTGCATATAAACACATCGAGGTCAACAAGAAGGGCGTTTTTAATATGGGTCTCTGAACTTGTTACACCATACATATCCATTGCCTTCTGGCCTTTCTGAAGACCCAGAACTCCTTCACCGACAAAGCATAATGTCGGCGTTACCAGCTCACCGTCTTCAAGAAGTATTTCTACAGTCTGATACGAAATGGCATGGGTTATTCCAAGCCTCGAGGTCTCACCTTTATACTGGGGTTTCTGCACTATGAAAGCAAGTTTTACATTTTCACCCATCTTATTCACCTCCTATCTGGAGAACTCTGTCCGATTTATGTACCTTTGCAAGATACCAGTGCATTGCATTCCACTGCACCTTCTCTATGGCGTCAGTTTTCTGAATACCTCTTGCTACAGTACATGCCTCACACGTACAAATCTCTACGCCCTTTGCAAGAAGAGCAGTCAGATATTTTTCTCCTGTTGAATAGTCTTTCAGGTGCTTCTGATGATTCTTGACTGAGCCTGTTGCGTTCCCTGAAAACCATATATTCACCTTGTGTCCTTTAGTCGCTGCAACATCGGCAAGTTTCAAGGCAAAGTCATAAGTCATATTTCCTACAAGTCCAGGAAAACATCCTATTGTTAAAGTTCCCATAATATTCCTCCTATAACCATGCTAACTTCTCATATTCATTGAACATGAGGTCTACCAATTCACCATAATTAACAACCTTAACCCTCTTGTCAACATCGCTATCCTTAATCCCTCTTGTCTGCAGGTCCTCTGATAAGGCGTAAAGATTCGATGTTTTATCCAGCACAGATGAAGATTTTCCATTTTCTTTGAGCGTTGCGTGGTAAACGCCATTCATCACAAGTATAATACCCAGCTTGTCGGCTTTTAACCTGTCCAGAGTATCAACCGTAAGTTTAAAATCACTAACAAACACTCCTAATTTCATACTGTCCCTCCCATCATTAGATTTTTTGTAAAAAAGAAGTCTTACAAGGTTAGATTTTATACCAAGTTAGGAGTTACTTTGTCAATAATAAAAACCATATAAAGTAAAATTGTAATTTTAGGTTCGAAATATCTTTATAATTCAGGTTAAAATTATTAATGGACAGGTTCAGGCTTTCAACATCCTTTACCCCAAAGGGCGACCAGCCCAGGGCGATAGAAGAGCTTACCCTTGGAATAGAAAAAAAACTCATGCATCAGGTGTTGCTCGGGGTTACAGGCTCCGGCAAGACATTTACAATCGCAAATGTAATTGCAAATGTGAACAAACCTGCGCTCATTATTGCACATAACAAGACACTCGCAGCACAGTTATACGGTGAGTTTAAGGAGCTGTTTCCTGAAAATGCCGTGGAATTTTTTGTCAGTTATTATGACTACTACCAGCCCGAGGCGTATATACCGACCACTGACACATATATTGAAAAAGACGCCTCTATAAATGACGACATTGACAGACTGAGGCATTCAGCAACAAGGGCTGTGCTTGAAAGAAGAGATACTATTGTCATTGCATCTGTATCATGCATATACGGCATCGGCTCTCCAAAGGATTATATGGATATGCACCTGAAGCTGGAGGAAGGCATGCATACAGAGAGAGACGAAATATTAAGAAGGCTTGTCGAGATGCAGTATAACCGCTCTGATATTGATTTCAGAAGAGGCTCATTCAGGGTGCGGGGAGACATCGTGGAGATTTATCCTTCGGTCTCTCTGGATAAAGGCTTGCGGGTTGAGTTTTTCGGAAACGACATAGATGCAATCAATGAATTTGATCCCCTGACAGGAGAAAAAATCAGGAAACTTGAGAGGGTTGCATTATTTCCAAACAGCCACTGGATAACACCAAGGGAAAGGCTCGAACCTGCATTAAAAAGAATAGAAGATGAGATGAAAGAAAGGGTTGAATTCTTTCTGAAGCAGGGCAAGGCAATCGAGGCTCAGAGAATCGAACAAAAGACACGGTTTGACCTTGAGATGCTGAAGGAATTTGGTTATTGTCACGGCATCGAAAACTATTCAAGGCACCTGAGCGGCCGGGCCGCAGGCGAACCTTCATACACACTGATTGATTATTTCCCTGAGGACCTTCTGATTGTGATAGACGAATCCCATGCGACTGTGCCGCAGATAGGCGGCATGTATGAAGGCGACCGCTCAAGAAAACAGACGCTCATTGATTACGGCTTCAGGATTCCATCAGCGCTCGACAACAGGCCCTTGAGATTCACGGAGTTTGAACACAGAGTAAAACAGGCAATATATATATCTGCCACACCCGGGCCTTATGAGCTTGAAAAATCAAAAAGGAGAGTCGTGGAGCAGATTATCAGGCCAACAGGCCTGCTCGACCCGAAAATAATAGTAAAACCTGTATCATCCCAGGTAGACGACCTGCTCTCGGAAATCAGAAAACGGGCGGAAAAAGGCGAACGCATACTTGTTACAACCCTTACAAAGAAGATGGCAGAGGACCTGACTGATTACTATGCCAATCTCGGAATAAGAGTAAGGTATCTTCATTCCGGAATACACACGCTTGACAGAGTGGAGATAATAAGAGACCTGAGGCTTGGAAAGTTTGATGTGCTGATAGGGGTAAATCTTCTGAGGGAGGGACTTGACCTTCCTGAGGTATCCCTTGTTGCCATATTCGATGCTGACAAAGAAGGCTTTCTTCGTTCAGAACGCTCCCTGATACAGACAGCCGGACGCGCTGCACGCAATATAAACGGAGAGGTCATCCTGTATGCAGACAATATCACAGGTTCGATACAGAAGGCTTTGTCTGAGACCGAAAGGAGAAGAAAGATACAGGAAAAATATAATAAGGAGATGAATATCACCCCGGAAACTGTCAAGAGCAACATAAAAGACATACTGAGTTCAATCTACGAATCAGATTACTGGACAGTTCCTGTCGCTGCAGAGGAAACAGCTGGATATGGATATAATGATGCCGACCTTAAAAAACTTGAAGAAGAGATGAAAGAGGCGGCAAAAAAACTGGAATTTGAACACGCGGCAAAGATAAGGGACAAGATTAAGGAAATAAAAAACAAAATGCTTGTCATGGGGATAAAAGGAGAGAAAGATTGAACCACAGAATTCTAAATTCCAGGACAAACACTGTTGTAGGATTTAACACTTTCCTGGAATCTCTAAAAACCAGGGACATTATTTATATCGGAGAATTGCACCAAATTCCGCAGGTCTTATCATTTCAGGCAGATGTGCTCTCGGGCCTCCTGAATGAAGGCTTTAAACCAGCCATAGGCCTTGAGATGTTCAATGTCCTTCAGCAGGAAATGCTTGATTATTATATGGCAGGGATTATACCCTCCGGACAATTCTCGAACCTTTATGAGCTGGGGCCGGAAGGCTTTGATCTCAGTCACTATATAAAAATTATTAAGATTGCAAGAAAAAACAGGCTTACGGCAATCGGCCTGAACATACCAAGAAGCATTGCAGCAGCTGTTGCAAAACATGGATTGGACAAAAGAGAACTCGAATGCTTTCATCTGAGAGAAGACGAAATAAAAAATTGCAGCAACCAATATAAAAAATCATTAAGCAACATCTACAGAAAACATCCGCATGCTGAGATAACGGAGGAAAATTTTATCCTTGCGCAATCAATCAAGGATGAGATGATGGCAGAGACTATAGCGCATCGAATCACATCTGACAAGGCGCAGATGCCGTTTATCGTCATAGCCGGCAGGGGGCATATGGAATACGGGCTTGGGATACCTGAGAGGGTAAAACAGAAATTGAGCACAGCAGGAAAATCTGTATCAGATATCATGATAATCACTGCCTATGACGATGAACCCATTAAAAAGGGAATGGCTGATTATATGCTTTTGATTTAAAACCAGTTCTGATAAAATAACTCCAGCCATTGGGAGCGCATAGGGCTCTGGTGTCCCTCCCGGACTTCAAATCCGGTGTTTCCGGCCATAAACCGGAAGGGTGGGTTCGATTCCCACACGCTCCCGCCAAGATATTACTTGGTTTACTTTGCTTTTTTGATGTGTTAAGTTAATTTCATGAAGAAACTCAGTCCAAAAGAAATAAAAACAATCATGAATACCATTGTCAAACGACTGGTGGATAATCTTGATATCGAGAAGATAATACTTTTCGGTTCATTCGTCAAAGGTACATTTACCAAAGACAGCGACATTGACCTGCTTGTGACTTTGAACACTAAGAAAAAAGGAATTGAACGTTACGCGATGGTCAGTGAGCTTTTAGAGCCACGGACAATACCGATGGATATAATAGTAAAGACTCCAACAGAGCTTAAGAAAAGGGAAAAATATTTCGATCCATTTATTGAAAATATTCAAATGAGCGGAAAAATCCTCTATGAAAAAAAGGTTAATATCCAGTGAATTTAGAGAAGCCTTGGAAAAGTTTAATAATGGAAGGAATAAAAATCGGGTAAGCGAAACGAAGTGAAGTTTACCGCTCCCGCCAGTTTTTTCTTTAATATCAGAAGAGCTATCTCTCATAATTTTACATAATAACCGTGAATAGAATCACTTTTTGAAATGTTTTTTTGCTTCAGATTTTTCCACTAATTTTGATACTGAAAAGAACTTCTGAAAATTCACGACTTTCCCTTGTAATCCGAACTTTTCAAAAACTTCAAAATAGTGTAAGTTATTATTGGTATTAAACATCTAAAAAATAAATATAACCGAAGGAACTGATGGATAACTCTACGTTAACAGTAGTAGGCGTGATTATTGGGGTAGTAGGCGTGATTCTTACAGCGATATTTGGTGTTTGGAGCCCTGCTCGCAAAAAGAATCCAAAAATGAAAAAGATAAGTGCTGATGAACGGCTTCAAAAGATAAACGAAATTTTATATCGCATTGGTAGTATCCATATTAATTTAAATGGCGTTGCATTTATATTTATGCCAAATGGAGAAATTATTTTTGGGGCTGGTTGGGTAAATAAGGAATGGCTGGAATTATTGAAAGAGTTTGTTTCACAAAATAAAGATGTTAAAATTGCGCCTTCTTCAGTTGGTGAAGAATTTTACTTATCTGATCTTATAACAGGAAATAATATCAGAATTCCGCTTCATCCCGTGAAGGGAATGACCATTGATAAAGACGGCGTTGCAATAGGCCATATGTATATTTTTACAAAGTATTAATTCATTGATATAGCGAATGTCATTAATATTAACACTGCCGAAAATTACAAGGCAATTGAAATTGGGCATTTCTTCCAGCATTCCTCAAAGTAACACCTTTTTGAACCGCGTTTGTTTAGAGGTGTAATCTTCAAAATTCATAACAGGGCGCAAATGAACTAAATTATAGTTTCCGCTAAGAGGTTAAAGGGAAAGCCGAAAAGCTTAAAGTCTGAGCGCAACAGGATGTACGTTCCGATATATATAGCATCTTCTTGACAGCTATTTTATTGTTGGCATATAATACCTACAGAATATGGACGCTCAGCTAATCAGGCTCGATAAGGTTATAGATGAACTTGGTAATACCATTGAGATTAAGATGTGGCAATTACCTGAACCTACAGAAGATAAACCACATGGCTATAAATATTCCCTTGTTTATGTTATAGAAAATGAGAGAATAATAGGCTATGACAACGCAGAAGGCAAAGGAGACCACAGGCATATTAGAGAACTGATAGAGCCATATCATTTTATCAGTCTCAAAAAATTAGCTCACGATTTTTTCAGAGATATTGAAAGATACAAGAGAGGTGAACTATGAAAGTAAAAAAAATCAAAATCGGCATTAAAGACTTGAAGACAGCACTGGAAGATTTTGTTAAAACAGGAGAGGCTATTGAGCGTGGAGAGAAGGTCAAGAAAGAGAGCGGTGTTTATTTCACCAGCTTTGAGGCGTTCAGAAAGATATTAACTCCTAAGAGACTTGAACTCCTGCATACAATCAAGACCCGGAAGCCTTCATCTATCCATGAGCTTGCAAGGATGGCTAAGAGGGATGTTAAGAATGTGGCAGATGATGTGAAATATCTCGAACAGATAGGATTGATTGAGAAGAAGGAAACAGATCACAAAATAGCGCCTATGACTAAGTATGACCGGATAGCATTAGAGATAGCCGTATAAAGAATTCAGGGGATAGCGCCAGTTGATCGCCGGGCGCGATAAGGTGATGACTTCTGCTCACTTTCCCTTGATGATTCACTTGTTTTTTCTAATGGAATCAAGCATTGATTCCCCCTAAAAACCGTCAGCGAAGCGTCAGTAACTCCTATTTTATACAAATCAAAATTTCACCAATGTTTTTGCTACACTTAAAAATGTCAGTCCGGCTTAAAATTCATGACAAAAAGCAAAAGAACTAAATCATAGTTTCCGCTGAACTGCCGTTGCAAATATCTTGATTGGTTGAATATAATGATGGCTGACGGCGTAAGTATGGACCTGTTAAAGGAATGGTTTGGACACACAAATATACAAAATGGGCCTGAGTCCTGTTATAATACGGCAGTAATTCCACTGCGACAATCTTTAAAGGTTAAAGATGAAAGATAGAACAAAAGAGCAGCTCCTTAACGAAATTAAAAAACTACACCATAAGATCACTGAATTAGAGGCGTCAGAAACACAGCTCAAACAGGCGGCAAAAACGTCTTTATTGGATGATAAGTCCCACACGGAAGCAATCCTCGCAGCTATAGGAGATGGCATCAGCATTCAGGCTGTCAACTACAGAATACTGTATCAAAATCAGATACATAAAGACATGGTTGGAGACCATGTGGGAGAGTTCTGCTATACGGCATACAGGCAAAGAGAGGACATCTGCGAAGAGTGCCCGATTGCCATGTCTTTCAAGGACGGCAGGATTCATAAAGTTGAAAGAAATTTGATTTCTGATAAGGGGATATTGCACATTGCAGTTACAGCATCACCGTTAAGAAATTCAAAAGGTGAAATCATAGCGGGCATTGAGGTTACCAAGGATATTACCAAGCGTAAAACAGCAGAGGCGTCACTGAAAGAGTCAGAGAGAAAATATCGCGACCTTGTGGATAACGCCCTCGTAGGAGTTTACAAAACAAATCTCAAGGGCGATATCCTTTTTGTGAACGAGGCATTGTCGAGCATGCTTGAATTCGAGTCACCTGATGATATGAAAAAAGCAAATGCTGTTGCAAGATACAAAGACCCGAAACAGAGAGAAGCATTTATTGAAAAACTCAATGAGACCAAAATGGTCAATAGTTTTGAGGCTGAGCTGCTTACAAAAACAGGGAAATCAAGACACGTGCTTTTGAGCGCGGTCCTTGACGGTGATATTTTATCAGGAATGATCATGGACATCTCAGATCGCAAGCTCTCAGAGGAAGCGATCAAGGAATCCGAAGAGAAATGCCGCATGCTGATAGAGAACATACAGGACGGCGTTTTTATTATTCAGGACGCCAAGATTAAATTTTCAAACGAGGCGTTTGCAAAGATGATTGGCTATACAGCAGAGGAAGTTATCGGGATAGATATACAGAAACTCATAGCGCCTGAGGATTTAGATATGGTTCTGGACCGCTATCAACAGAGGCTGGCAGGTAAAGATGTCCCAAAAGAATATGAATTCCTGATGCGGCACAAAGATGGGGTCACAAGGGTTATTGTCAATATGCTTGTCGGTCTTGTTGATTATCAGGGCAAAACAGCGAGCATGGGCACTGTCAAGGACGTCACAGAACATAAACTGATGGAAGAAGAACTTCAGAAAGCACAGAAGCTGGAATCCCTCGGAATTCTGGCAGGCGGAATTGCACATGATTTTAATAATATCTTAACCGCTATCACCGGCAATATCTCATTGGCAAAAATGTATGCACAACCCGGGTTAGAGGTCTTTGATATATTAACAGAGGTTGAAAAAGCCTCCCTTCGCGCAAAAAATCTGACCACACAATTGCTGACCTTTTCAAAAGGCGGCATACCAGTTAAAAGGCTAAGTTCTATAACAAAACTGATTAAAGATTCTTGCGGTTTTGCCATAAGCGGCTCCAAGGTTAAATGTGAGATTTCAACACCAGACGACCTCTGTCCGGTTGAAATAGATAAAGGACAGATAAGTCAGGTCATCCATCATATGATTATCAATGCCCAGCAGGCAATGCCGGAAGGCGGGATAATCAAGGTAAAGGCTGAAAATATTACTGCAGATGCAGAACATCCATTGCCGCTGAAAGATGGAAAATACCTGAAGATATCCATCAAAGATCATGGTATTGGGATACAGGAAGAACATCTTGCTAAAATATTCGACCCATATTTCACAACAAAACAGGAAGGAAGCGGACTCGGGCTCGCATCCGCTTATTCTATTGTTAAAAAACACGATGGCCATATTACAGCAGAATCCAAATTGGGAGAAGGAACAACTTTCTATATCTACCTCCCCGCTTCAGAGAAAAAAATTCCGATAGTTAAGGATACAGGGATATCTCCTGCCGTCAGAGGAAAAGGGAAAGTCCTTGTAATGGATGACGATGATATAGTCAGGCTTGTTGTGGGCCGCATGCTGGGTCAATGCGGGTATGAGGCAGAATTTGCAGAAGATGGTGAAGGAGCAATCGAACTATACAAAAAAGCAAAAGAATCAGGCGCACCTTTTGACGCCGTTATCATAGATTTAATTATCCCTGCGGGCATGGGAGGCAAAGAGGCTATTAAAAAGCTGATTGAAATAGACCCTGCTATCAGGGCAATCGTTTCAAGCGGCTATTCTGACGACCCTGTAATGTCAAACTTTAAAGAATACGGGTTCAAAGACGCCATGGC
>ERZ1292633.1655-Hain-H41-02um-R1-1655-length-23813-cov-8_pt1 | contig 23813 bp, 18 predicted proteins | sample MGYA00564406_ERZ1292633 | MGnify/ENA primary metagenome ERZ1292633 (study PRJEB36523, sample SAMEA6512639) | groundwater metagenome | collected 2019-01-08 | study: AquaDiva: Metagenomics assemblies of 32 groundwater samples | reverse complement strand
GTCCACTCGATACCGCTCCAACGTCGTTACGCTGATTTACGCAAGTAAGTACTAGAACGACTCGGCCAGCCGGCGCGTGATGCGTGCCGGGTCGCCGATGTACACCCACTGCACGTCGCGCAGATAGCGGCGCGAGACGCGCCGGACGTCCTCCCCCGTCACGGCGCGCAGGTCGGCCATGAACCGCTCGGCCGCGCGCCAGTCGCCCTTGTACAGCTGCGCACGTGCCAGGAAGTCGGCCTGGGCCGTGCTCGTCTCGTTGTCCAGGAAGTACTCGGTCAGGAATTGCTGGATGAGCGGCGCCAGGGCTCGGGTCGGGATGGTGATTTCCTGGAGCAGCCGCACCTGCTCGCGCATGATCTTCAGCGCCGAGTCCGGAAGTGTGGTGGTGACGTAGAGACCGCCGGACACCAGCGCGTGATCGTTGTAGGGCGCAGCCGCCGTGTATGTGAGGTTGCTTTTCGAGCGAATCTCGCTGAACAACTGCCCCGACAGCACCGCCGCCGCCACGCGCAGTGCCGCCGCATCCTTCTCGTTTGCGCGCGGCCCGCGGTACGTGCCACTCAGGTAGTTCGTGGGCAGCGCACGGGGAATGACGGCGAGCGACGATGCGCGCGCCGGCAGTGTATCGGGCATCGTCCACACGTAGCCGCCGGTCGGTAAGGTGCCCAGCGACAACGCCACCAGTTGCTCGAGCTTCGCGCGAGGGACGTTGCCCACGACCACGAGCAACAAGCGCGACTTCACCAGCTGTTCCCGCTTCCACTGCAGCAACGACTCGCGGGTGATCGCCGCGAGCGAAACCGCGTTCCCCGTGGGCGACAGCCCGTAAGGGTGGCCGCGAAAGGCGATGCTGTCGGTCGCGCGCGCCAGAAGCGGCTCGGGATGTTCATTCACCTGAACCAGTCCGCTCAGCGCCTGGTTGCGGACGAAGTCGATCTCCGCCGGATCAAGCCGTGGGCGCAGCAGCCGGTCGGTGAAGACACCCCAGACCGAGTCGAGCACTTCGGTGGTCGCCCGAATGCCGAAAAGCGTCCAGTCGTCGATCGCATCGAGGGCGGTGGAACTGCCCGTGCGCGCCATCGCCCGGCGGAGGGCATCCTTGGAATGGCGCTCGGTGCCCTGTTCACTCACCGCCAGGTAGAACGGCTCGACGCCGGCCGTTTCTGGCGTCGCGTTTCGCACGCCGCCCAGCAGGTAGAGGTTCACCACCACCAGGTTGGCCGTGCCCTGGCGGTGAATCACCTGGATACCGCTCACGCTGTAGCTGGTGGTGGACGTGTCGCGTGGAGCGGAGGCCTGTCTCGCGGGATCGGCGGGCAGGACGGTTCGGATTTGCTGCGCTCCCGCCGAGGTGGCCAGCGCCAGGGCGACCAGCGCGTGCAACGCGCGCATCAGCGGCTTCCTCCAGGCACGGGACGCTTTCGAACGGCGGCCGGCGGCGCCGCGGGGCGCGTGATCGGCGCTCCCCAGCGAGAGAGTTCCTCCTCGGTGAGCTTGAGCTGCGCGCGCGCTTCGGGCGACAGCAGCACGCCGGTGACGTGCGGCTTGTCCAGGATGTACTTGCGCGCATAGTCCTGCAGCTGCGCCGGCGCTTGACGTGCCATTTCATCCACGTACTTCATGTAGTACTCGAGGCCCGAGACGCTCCACCAGAAGCCGATGGTGTGCGAAAACTCGGAGCTGCGCTCACGCCCGAATGCCGAGGAGACAGCCCGCTGTGCCTTGGCCGCATTCAGTTCCTCGACGTTGAAATACCCGGGCTTCACCACCTCGCGCAACTCGGTGTCGAGCACCTTGAGCGCCGCGCGGAGCTTCTGCGGGTCCGCCTGCCCGCTGATCGTGATCGGGCCGACATTGTTGAGTGTGTAGTAATTCACGACCACACCCTCCCAGAGGCCGCTGTCCACCAGCTTCTTCTGGAAGCGTGACGCGGGAGCGTTGAGCAGGTCGCTGAACACGTCCGCCACGAAGGTCGCATTCTCGTCCTTTCGTACACTCGGCCCGTGCCACTGGATCTGCACCGTTGCGAGAGTGACCGACTCTTCCCGGATATAGCCGAGGGAGCCGGTGAGTGGCGGAATGGGAGGCACCGGAGCTGCGACAAAGGGATCGGCGCCACGCTTCCACGGTCCGAGAATCCGCGCCGCCAGGGCAAAGGCAGCATCGGGATTCACGTCACCGGCAACGATCAACAACGAGTTGTTTGGCAGGTAGTACAGGTCCTTGATGGCCCGCATCTTCTCGGGAGTCGTCGCGCGAATGACATCGCGATCACCAATCGTGTTCTTCCGGCTGAACTGGGTGGTCCAGAGCCGCTTTCCCATTTCCTGGTCGAAGCGGAAGAATGGGCTCGATTCATTCTGGTCGTACTCGCCGATCACGACTTCGCGCTCGCCCGACAATTCCTCGGGCAGGAACTTCGGAGACAACAGCGCCGCCGCGAGGAAATCGAGGCCGGTGGCGATGGAGTCGGACGGAATGGTGAGGTAGTAGTTCACCAGTTCCTCGCGCGTGGAGGCGTTGAACACGGCGCCCATCTGCGATGCGCGCTCGATGGTCTGCTCCGGCTCGGGGTACCGGGCGTTCGCCTTGAAGAACATGTGCTCGTACAGGTGGGCGAGGCCGGCGAACTCCGGCGTCTGCGTGAACGCACCGTTCCGGACGACCACCTCGAGCGTGGCGAGCGGGACGCCGTGATTCTCCACCACCACGACCTCGAGCCCGTTGGGGAGCACCCGGCGGCGGATGACTTTTTCGAGGTCGGCGCGCTGTGCGGCCAGCGGCGGCGCCAGCGGCACGGCGAGCGTGACCGCGAGCACCATCAATCGTATCCCGCTGGCGGCCCGCGTGAGCCGTCGTATGATTCCTGATCGCATCTTCAGTTCGGAGAAAAGTCTGCCTACTCCTGCCACCATCGCCGACGCTCTGTCCCCCGCGCTCGGCCGCGAGCACCTGCGTACCTCAGTCCCGCTTGCTCCGTACACGACGTTCAAGATAGGCGGTCCGGCAGACGTCCTGTACGATGCCACATCGGCCGACGAGCTCGCTACTGCCGTAGTCACCGCCCGGCAGCTCGGAATTCCCCTTTTCGTCCTCGGGCTGGGCGCGAACATCCTGGTTGGCGACCGCGGCTTCCGGGGGCTCGTCATTCGTAACGTCGCCACCCACGTGAAGTTCCAGGAGGGCGGGATCGTATGGGCCGAGTCGGGGACCGTGATCGCCGAACTCATTCCACAGGTCGTGGCCCGCGGACTGTCCGGCTTCGAGCACTACGTGGGCATTCCCAGCACGGTTGGCGGGGCGGTCTGGCAGAACCTGCACTTCCTGTCGCCGGCGCCGGAACGCGTTCGGACGATGTTCATCGCCGAGGTGGTGCGTGATGTCGAGTTGCTGGATGCTCACGGCACGCGGCGCCTGGTCGACCGCGATGGCATGCAGTTCGGCTACGACACCAGCATCCTGCACGGCACCGGGCACGTCGCGCTGGCCGTGACCTTCGTGTTTGAACCCGGGGATCAGGCCGTCATGCACCGCGTAATGCAGGAGAACCTGTCGTGGCGCGGCTCACGGCATCCGTGGCTCGAGTATCACCCCAGCGCGGGCAGCATCTTCCGGAAGATCGACGGCGTCGGCGCCGGTCGGCTCATCGACCAGTGCGGCCTCAAGGGATTCCGCATTGGCGGCGCGCAGATCTCCCACATCCACGCCAACATCATCGTGAACCTCGGTGGCGCCACCGCCGCCGACGTACATGCGCTCATTGCGCACGCACAGCACGCCGTCGAGGTGAAGTTCGGGCAGCACCTGGAACCGGAGATTGGGATTCTGGGGGACAGTTGATGGTCGAGAGTCGATAGTTGATACATGGAGTGCGCCCTCTATCGACTATCGACTATCGACTCTCGACCATCAACTCTCCTCAGAGCTGTTGCCCCAGCGTCAGCGCAACGCGCCACTTGCCACCCCGGTCAAGCGGACGTGCCAGCAACAACCCCACCGCGCCGCCAAAGAACCGGACACCGCCGGCCACCGTGGCCCGCACGCCGTCGCTCGGGCGCGAGACCGGCCGCCAGAGCGCGAGCGACGACGGGTCGGCAACCCGGCCGAGTTCGGCCATCGCCACCTGCGCCGCGCTGGTGGAAACATCGGTCCATCCCGCCTGCACACCGACGGCGAGCGCTGGTGACGGACTGGGCAGCCACAGGCGCCTGGTCAGTCGCAGCGGAGCGGCCCACAGGTTGAGGCGGTACATCGCCAGCCCACGCAGCAGGGCGGCGCGATTGCCGGCAAATTCCTTGTACCCGTAACCGGGAAGCGCTTCGGAACTTCCCAGCTCGAACAGCTGCTGGGGCGGAATCACCTTGCCGAAGACCTGCCCGGCATCCGCACGCGCCGCTACGGTGACCCGCCCACGGTTCCAGCGTGTCGCGCCACGCAGCTCAACGCGCTGGTAGTCCAGGTCGCCATCGCCGCGCTCGTAATGGACGCGCCCCCCGTATCCGATCCGCATCAGCTCCCCGCTGATGTCGGGACGCCAATCAAGCGTGAGCACGGTGCGTTGATAGCGTCCGTCCAGGACGTTGCGGTTGGGACGAAATGCCTTTCTGCCCAGCAAACCCTTTTCCATCGTCACGGACGCGCCGCGGTCATCCGCAAGACCGACGTCAATACGAACGGCGCTGCCGAAACGACCCGGCAGAAGCCGGGCTGCCGACAACATGACTGAGCTTCGGTCGACATAGTCGTCATCGTCGACACCGAAGATTGCACTGATCGTGCTGCCCGAATCGAAGGCGATCCGAAAGTCGTTGGTGATGTCGAGCGAGCGCCCGGCGCGTATTCCGTAACGCATGCGCGAGCGGTGATACTCGGCGATCACGCGACCGCGTGCGGTTCGTTCGCTCCACGCATAGCCGGCAACGGCACGCATTGTCAGGCCGGGAATCGCATCGCGAAACTGCTGCGTGACGCCAAGCCCGGTCCAGATGCCCTCGATGCGATTCACGTGGATCACGTCGTTCACCCGCTCCGGACGCACCGTCGTCCGGGGCGGACCGGTGGCGCGCCACAGGTCAGGGGCGACATCGTCGAAATCCGTCGCCGCCACTTCCGAGCTCAGTGCCCCCATGTCGGCACGCCATGCGGTGAAGCTCTTCATCGAGTCGCCGGGGGCAAACGACAACCGGTGCATGAGCAGTTGCAGCGTGTCGGCAGCCGCCGGCTCGCTGGTGGTTACCGCGCCGTCCGGGAGTGTGATGTCGTAGCCCTGGAAGCGCGAGATGATGCGAAAGACCGCGCGCGCATCCCCGATGAATGGCGCCGTGGCCTGCGCCTCGAAGCGCTGGTACGAGGGAAGCCAGTAGGCCTGCTCCACTTCGCTGTTCACGAGTTCCACGAAGGCAATGCCCTGCAGTCGCGCCTGGCTCAGCAGGTCGAACTTCGGCTTCGGGCCTCCAATGCGCGCGAAGTACCCGCGCATCCGCACGATGTGCCTGCGGCTGGCATCGAGATCGAGTTCGCCGGTGAAGATCACCGTCGCGTCGGGGGCGCTCTCCTTGGGTTCGACGTCGACGCGTATGATTGGAATTTCTCGTTCGTTGACCCGCAACACCTGGATGGTGTCGCCGCCCCGAAAGCGGTAGACACGCTCACGATCCTCGGCAAGCGGGTGGATGGCGTACACCGTCGACCGATCGAGCCTCGATCGTCGTCCCGGTGCACGGCGCGTGGTGTCGCGTCCGAACAGGAGGGCAAGCCGGTTTCCATAGAGTGACGGAACGGCCCACGCATCACGGAAGAACCCGATAGACGCAAACTGCAGCCCCAGCGATTGCGAACGGTACCCGGTCACCCGCTGTTCGAACGCCCCCGTGCGACTCCACGTCAGTTCGCTGGCCACCTGTTCCACCGAGACCGATTGTTCCCCGTTGTCCGGGCGCTGGCTCCCGATGGAAATCTCGCTCTCCATCCGCGCCCGGTACGCACCGAGTCCGGCTGGCACGCGCCGGTTGAAACGGACTGCCTCGGTGATGATCGCGCGGAGCGCGGGCGATTGATACGTCGCCGTATCGCGGAAGACCGATGTCGCTGCTGCGGACGTCGAAACCGCTTGCAGGGAAAGGGCGAGGAAGAGCGAGATCAAGGCGTCAGTGTTGAACGGGAGTAAGCAGGTGCCTTACGCCGCAGGCAACCTCAATGTTCCGGCAATCCTCGACGGGCAGAAGCCTGCCGCCGCTTCAGCGACGCCCGGAATAACGGATACGTGCCGTGAGCTTCCTCGTTTCCGGCGAACCCTTGCCCTTGTAGATCGTCTCCCGCAGCCACGCGAGTTCCGCTTCCTGCGCATCCTCGGCGATTTCCTTCTGCCACGCCTTGGCGCGCTCCGGCGTACCGTTGTCCCACTGGTAGTTGCGCGCCTTCAGCAGTTCCTTGGTGTCGAAATGCGCGTTGACGGCCCGCACCATGATGGTGTGCCGGCGACTCGTTTCGAGCAGGTGGCGCATCGGCAGCGAGCCGTCGTCGGCAAATGGCGTGGCCAGAATGTGGATCGCCGCCAGGCAGTCGTCCTCGGCGCGGTGCGCGCGGAAGTAGAGCCCTGCGTGCTCCATGAGCAACCAGCCGAGCTTCACCGATCCCAAGCTGTGCGCATCCCACGGCACGTCGTTGATCGAGCACGCCCAGGGCTTGTCCTCGAAGAACGGGAATCGCGCCTCCACGAATGGACGGTCAAACCGGGCATTGTGCGCGATGACCAGTTGCGTGTCGTCGGCAAGCGCCTTCACCTGCGCGTCATTGATGCGCTGGCCGGCAACCATCGCGTCCGTGATGTGCGTGAGGCGCACGATCTCCGGCGGCACAGGGCGCCCGGGGTCCTCGAGCGACACGAAGGGAGTGCCAATGCTGACGATGCGTCCACTGTCCTTGCCGAACGTAAACGGCACGCCCGCAAATTCGATGATACGGTCGGCCATCCAGTGCATGCCCGTCGTTTCCACGTCGACGAACAGCGCAACACGTGTCTCTTCACCCGGCTCGGCCTCGCCGTAGGACGGACGGGGAACGAACCGGCGCAACACCTTGAATTCGCCTGTTTCGTCGAGCTGGCGAGCGAGGGATTCGTAGTCGGGGCGGGACACGGTAGGCGGTGGGCAGTGGGCAGTGGGCAGTGGGCGGTAGACAACGGACGGCGTATGGCGTACAGCGTAGAGCTTACAGCTGTGGTACGCTTGTCAAAACGGTTTCTCCAGGCTGTTCGACTGTGGCGTAAAGAGTTCCGCCCCGTCCTCGGTGATGTGCATGTCGTCCTCGAGACGCACGCCGAACTCGCCCGGAATGTAGATGCCTGGCTCGTCGCTGAACGTCATGTGCGGCTGGAGCGGCAGCGTGTTTCCCTTCACCAGGTAGGGCCACTCGTGCCCATCCATGCCCATGCCATGGCCAACGCGATGCCCGAAATACTTGTAGCCCGGTCCATATCCGGCATCAACGACGACCTTCCTCGCGGCCGCGTCTACCGCCTCGCACGCGAGTCCTGGACGTGCGGTCTTGAGTGCCGTCGTCTGCGCGCGATGCACGATCTCGAAGACGTCCGTCATCTTCTGCGTCGGCTTGCCGAGCACGAAGGTACGGCTGATGTCGGAGCTGTAGTCTTCTGCCCGACACCCACCATCCATCAGCAGGATGGAGCCCTCGCGCACCACCTGGGGCGTGGCCGAACCGTGCGGAAGCGCGGCATACTGCCCCACCTGCACGCCGGCGCCGCCGTCGAAACCCAGCTTGGTGTGCGCGCGGCTCACGAGCGAGGCAAACTCGCCCTGCGTCATTCCCTCGCGTATCGACTTCCAGGCGGCTTCGTAGGCCTTCAGCGTGACGTTCGCCGCCAGGCGCATCAGAGCGATCTCGTGCGCGTCCTTGATCGTCCGGCAACCGGCGGATACCGGCATGGCGCTTGCCAGCGTCATCTGCGGCAGTGCGTGACCGGCGCCGTCGCTGAACTGCCAGCGCACCGTCTCTTCGATGCCGAGGGTTCCCGTCGCGATGCTGCGCGCACGCAGTCCCTGGGCGATCAACGCGTACGGCGATTCATCCTCTTCCCACGCCAGTACCTCGGTGCTCGCGCCGAGCGGACCCGTGCGGGCCTGCTCGAGGGCGCGCTCCTCTTCGAACTTCGGGGTTACCAGGAACGCATTGCCCTCGACCGGGATGATCACTGCCAGCAGGCGTTCGCTCAGCCCCCACTTCATCCCCGTGAAATAGTCGAGTGAAGTGCCGCCGTTGAGCATGACGGCGTCCAGCTTGTTGGCGCGCATCAGGATGCGAGCGCGCTCCAGGCGACCGCGACGTTCGTCGACGGTGATGGGCGTGGCCTGGTTGCGCATCGACTTGAGTGCGGCAATCGCCGGCGGATCATCAGCCTTGCCTTGCGCCGGTGCCGCCGCAGCATGGCGCGGCGAGAGGACGGTGGCGGCCGCCGCCGTGGCGGACAGGTTCAGGAAATCACGGCGGGTCGTCATGATGAACTCGGGTAAGGGAGAAGATGCCTAATCTCTCGTGTGACTGCGGGCTTCGGAAGCCTGCCTGGTCTGCCGGATTCCAAGCAAACACCCCGCAACGCGCGTAGAATCCCCGCATCCTCTTCCCTTCCTGCCATGTCCAAGCTCCGAATTCTCCTCGCCATTCTCGCCCTCCCGGTGGCACTCAACGCCCAATCCACCCTCGACAAGACCGAACTGGCATTGCGCACCGAGATTGTTGCGCATCACGAAGACCAGGTCGCCTACCTGGAGAAGCTGGTGAACATCCCCAGTGGCTCGTTGAACGTCGAGGGGGTCCGTGAGGTGGGGCGAGTCATCATGGCGACGCTCGATTCCCTTGGGTTCCAGTCACGGTGGGCCGAGGTTCCCACCGAGATGAAGCGCGCGGGACATCTGGTGGCTACGCACACCGGGAAGCCTGGAACGCCACGCATTCTGCTGATCGGCCACCTCGACACCGTCTTCGAGGGACCCAACCAGCGCTTCGAGCGCGTCGATTCCATGGCTCGAGGGGCCGGCTCCAACGACATGAAGGGCGGCGACGTCATCCTCATCTATGCGCTCAAGGCGCTGCAGGCGGCTGGCCGGCTGAAAGACCTCAATGTGACCGTGGTGATGACCGGCGACGAGGAGTATCCCGGCGACCCTTTGATCGTCGCGCGTGCTGCGTTGATCGATGCCGCCACGAACTGCGACATTGCCCTGGCCTTCGAAGGCGGGTCGCGTACCCAGGCGACCATCGGCCGGCGCTCAGCCAGCGGCTGGGTACTCAAGGTCGGCGGACGGCAGGGGCATTCATCTGGCATCTTTCGCGGGAGCTATGGCGCCATCTACGAGGCGGCCAGGATTCTCGACGAGTTCCGGCGCGAGCTCGCCGACGAGGAAAATCTCACGTACAACCCGGGCACGATCGTCGGTGGTTCCAATGTCACCTACGACACGCTCACCCAGGACGGCACGGCAGCAAGCAAGACCAACATCATTGCACCCATCACGTGGGTTCAGGGGGACCTGCGGGCCATGAACGCGGAACAGATCGCCCGCGCTCAGCGCAGGATGCGCGAAATCGTCAAGCAAAACCTGCCGGGAACGATCGCCGAGATCATCTTTGACGAAGGATATCCGCCGATGGCGGTGACTCCCGGCAATGAGCAACTTCTCAGGTTCTACAGCAGCGCCAGCGAGGCACTCGGTTATGGCCAGCTTACCGCCAGCGATCCGGCCCGTCGCGGAGCCGGCGACCTGAGCTTCGTGGCACCGTACATCGATGGAATAGAAGGACTTGGGGCCATGGGAGACGGTTCGCATTCTCCCGGTGAATCCGTGAACCTGCCAGCGCTCGCCATGCAAACCGAGCGTGCTGCCGTGATGATGTATCGACTCTCGAAAGAGAAGGCTGAGAGCTTCCGCCGGAAACCGTCGATGTAACCCGCCGCATAGTAGGGCACGCCTTATGCGTGGACCAGCTGGCACGCCGATTTGCACACCGATTTGCCTCACACCGATGTCGGATGATTGACTATTTCCATTTTCCCAAAAAGAGTGCATGGTGTTCATGCGTCCACTTCGGGGAGGTGATTCCGATGCCGTTAGTGCGCAGGAAGCCGGCCCGAGCCAAGCGGTCTTCGACGTCGTCCAAGTCATCGACGAGTCGCCGTTCCAGATTCGATCGAAAAGGTCTCATCAAGCGAGTCCTCGCTGGCCTCGCTCCCTATGTGCCGGAGGGCACACTCAGGATCGACGAGACGGGGATGATCGTGGTTGGCGTGGATGACGTTCCCCTGGCTATTCAGGTGGAAGAAGAACCGCCCGTGGTAAGGGTACTCGGTACCGTGTGTTCCGATGTGCCGTTCAGCGAGGATCTCTGCGCGTGGCTTAACGAAGTCAACGCGAACCGTTTACGCATCGGATATGCGTACTGGAGGGATGACGAGATCCGATACGCCATCGAGGATATCGCTGCTCCGTTGACGATGGAGCACGTCCTCGATGCCCTCGCGGCAGCTTCGGGCATGGTTCCGGCCTTGGCCCGAGAAGCAGGTCTCTGGCTTCCTGCACCGATGGTGATGGCGTAGGACACAACTGATCCGCAGTGGCAACGCAACGGGGCGTCGACCTGATCAATCGGCGCCCCGTAATTCGTTCTCCCGCACGATGCCGCTACGGCGTGCGCCGCAGGAAGGAGCGCGTCGAATCCATGGAGCCGTCGTTCGGCGCCGGTCGTACGCCGAGGAGTCGCGCCAGCAGTTCGTAGACGTGAATGTTCTGGAAGGGCGGCACGAGGATCCCCTGCTTGAAATCCGGACCCGACGCCACGAACAGCGCACCCATCGAGGAAAGCTGGTTGTCGTAGCCATGCGCCCCTCCCTTCGGCAGGCCATTCCGCTGCACCAGGGCGCGGGTTGTCATCGTCCAGCCTTCATCGGCCACCGTCACGAGTTTCGTGATGCGCGGGTGCGTGTTGAAGTGAAAGCGTTCGGGTATCTCGCCCTTGCGATAGACCTGCATGTGCGGGTGCGCGCCCTTGAGCCGGGCGAATGCCTCGGCTTCGTATTCCGGTTCCGGTGAAATCGCCCCGACGGGCGTGATATCGACGATCTCGACGCGGGCAAGGTCGATATAGTCGTCGAGGCAGATGACCCGGTCCGGGGCCAAGCTTACCATGCCGTGATCCGAGACGACAATGACATCGACCTGACCGGCAAGCCCGCGCGCGGCGATGCCGTCAACCAAGCTGCCAATCAGCAAATCGACCCGGGCAATGGCGCTGTCGACCTGCGGAGCTTCGGGGCCGTACCTGTGCCCCGCATCATCCAAATCGCTGAAGTAGGTCGAGATGAACGCCGGGCCTGTGCCCGCCGGCATCGCCATCCAGTCGAGCACGGTGCTCACGCGCGTCTCGTTGGGCACCTTGGCGTCGTACGTGCGAAACCACGTGGGAAGTCGGCCATTGATCTTGATGTCGGAGCCGACCCAGAAGAACGAGGCCGCCCGTTTGCCCTGATTCTCCACCGTCACCCACAGTGGCTCACCTCCCCACCATCGGGGGTCGTGCGTCACCGCCGTGTCGGAGATCGTGAACTTCCGTCCGATCACGCCATCCCACATCGTATTGGCGACGATCCCGTGATGCTCCGGACGCAGACCGGTGACCAGCGTGTAGTGGTTGGGAAATGTCTTCGACGGAAACGCCGGGAGCATGCGTTCGGCTCGGACTCCCGAGGCGGCGAGCGCGCGCAGGCGCATCGCGCCCGGACGCCGGATGTAGTCGGCCCGAAACCCGTCGAGCGAGACCAGCAGCACGGTGCGCGCGGAGACGGCAGGGGCCGGTGTGGACGCAGCCGGTGCGTGCTGGCACGCAGCGGAAAGGACCAGCAATGCAAGGGAGATCAGGCGATTCATTGCGCAGTGGGGTCGGTCAATCGGATGGCGCCGCGACCGCGAAACATACGCCGCGTGACGCCCTGAAATCGAGGGCCGGCGTTGCCACTGCAGCGGTCACCGACCATCATCAGCGGCAGCATGTCATCCCTCTCTCACGGCCTCTCCGCCGGCGTCGACGGCATCACCCGCTGCTTCTGGTGTGGCAACGACCCGCTCTACACGCACTACCACGACACCGACTGGGGTTTCCCGGTGCGTGATGACCGGCGTCTCTTCGAGAAGCTGAGCCTCGAAGGATTCCAGTCGGGCCTCAGCTGGATCACGATCCTGCGCAAGCGACAGAATTTCCGCACGGCCTTTGCTGGCTTCGACATCGAGAAAGTCGCCCATTTTGGCGTGCGCGACGTCACCCGGCTGCTGAGTGACGCAGGCATCGTACGGCACCGGAAGAAGATCGAGGCGACCATCGGCAATGCCCGTCGGTGCGCCGAACTCATCGACACGGAAGGTTCGCTGGCGGATTATGTCTGGCGCTTCGAGCCAGATGCGAACTCGCGTCCGCGCAGGCTCACCTGGAGCGTGCTGAAGACGATGAGTACGACGCCGGAATCAATCGCGCTCTCAAAGGACCTCAAGCGGCGCGGCTGGCACTTCGTCGGCCCCACCACGATGCACGCCTTCATGCAGGCCGCAGGCCTCGTGAACGATCATGTGCACGGGTGCCACGCACGTAGGCGCGCCGACGAGGGGCGTGGCTAGTTTCGACTCGTCTCTCACGGAGACCCCTCGACCTATGCCTGATCCCGCCGCACCCGCACCTTCTTCCCCTTGATCGTGCTGGCCGACAACGCGCGAATGATGTGTTCGACCTTGTCCTCCGGCACCTCCACGATCGAATGCCGGTCGCCGATCGTCACCGCGCCGATCTCCCCGATTCCGAGCCCCGCTTCACCGGCGATCGCGCCCACGATGTCGCCCGGGCGAATCTTCAGCTTGCGGCCGGCGCCTACGTAGAGCTTCGCCACCTTGCCGCCCACCTTGCCGGCGAACTCGCGGCGGCCCTGCCGAGCTGGGCGCGGCGTGTGCGCGTCACGATCGCCCCCGCGCGTCGCCATGTTCGGGATCTCATCCGGCTCGCCCTCACTCTCCGTCTTGCGCGCCGCCAGCCGAATGGCCGCTGCCGCGATGTCCATCACATCGTGCTCTTCCGCGAGTTGCTCGACCATGGGACGGTATCGGTCGAGCTCTCCGGCGGTCAGCAGGGCCGCCACCTGGTCACGCAGCTGCTCAAGCTGGCGCGTGCGCAGGTCGGCCACCGTCGGCACCGCCCCGATCTCGATCTTCTGCTTGGTCGCCGCCTCGATGTTGCGCAGCAAGCGGTGCTCGCGCGGCTCGGCCAGCGTGATCGCCACACCTTCGCGTCCGGCGCGACCGGTTCGGCCAATGCGGTGCACGTACGAATCGGACTCCCATGGGACGTCGTAGTTCACCACGTGCGTGACGTGCTTGACGTCGAGCCCACGCGCCGCTACGTCCGTGGCGATCAGCAGGTCGCTGCCCTTGGCGCGAAACCGCTTCATCACCCGGTCACGCTGCTCCTGCGACAGCCCGCCGTGCAGCGCCTCGGCGCGATACCCTCGCCCGGCCAGCGACTCCGTGAGCTGATCCACCTCGGTGCGCGTGCGGCAGAACACGATGGCGCTTTCCGGCGCTTCCACGTCGAGGATCCGCGCCAGCGCCGCCATCTTGTGCGCACGCGGCACCATGTACGCGACCTGCCGGACCTTCGCGGTCTCGCCCGGCGCCACGGCCGCCCGCGCAATCCGCACGACCTCGGGATTGTCGAGATGCGAGTTGGCAATCGCCGTGATGCGCGCCGGAATCGTGGCGCTGAACAGCGCGGTCTGCCGCGTCTCGGGAAGCGCGCTGAGGATAGCCTCGAGGTCTTCGGCAAATCCCATGTCGAGCATCTCGTCCGCTTCGTCGAGCACCACGGTCTTCACGTGATCGAGGTGCAGCGTCTTGCGGCGGATGTGGTCGAGTGCGCGTCCTGGCGTCGCGATCACCACGTCGACGCCCCGCTTGAGCGAACGAATCTGCTGTTCCATCGGCGCGCCGCCGTATATGGAAAGCACGGAGGCGCCGAATGGCTTGCCGTAGCGATGGATGGCCTCGGCCACTTGCATGGCAAGCTCACGCGTCGGCACGAGCACCAGCGCCGCCAGTCGCGCCCGCGGCGGAAGCGTCGCGTCGATGTTGTGCAGCAGGGGCAGCGCAAAGGCGGCGGTCTTGCCGGTGCCGGTGGCTGCCATGGCCAGCACGTCGCGTCCCGCCATGAGGGGCGGGATCGCGGCGCGTTGAATTGGTGTCGGTTCCTCGTAGCCCAACGCGGTCAGCGCGTCGAGCAGACGGGGGTCAAGGCCGAGGCTGGAAAAACCCGCCTCGGGGGTACTATTCGTGCGTTTGGTCATCCCGAAATCTAACCCTCCTTGGGCCAGTTTCGGGGCTTCCTCTCTACTTTCCTCCGAGCAGGTACCAGCTGACTCCCACCGAGACGCGCGATCCTGTGGCCTCCACGCGCGACGCACTGTATCCGCCCGTATCGCCGAACTTGCCGAACGTCCAGAGTGCCGAGCCGTCGATGGCCAGCTTGTTCGTCACGAACACCTGGGCCGCCACTCCGGCGGTGGGGTTGGTGCCCGAAAATTCGTAGTCGCCGACGCCGCCATCAAACGTCGGTGAACTTGCCACCCGTCCGGTGATACCGCCCGTGAGATAGGTCTTCACCGGACCGATGCCCACGAACCCGAGGCGGGCCAGCAAGTCCCACTGCCCCAGATCGGTGTCGCCGCCTGACGAGCCGAGTGTGTTCTTGTCGTAATTTGCCAACACTCCAAACGAACTTCCCAGCGTAATGCCGGCGTGAACACCGAAGCCGGAGCCAAAGTCCAGTTTCTCGGCCGCGTCCTTGTAGCTGAGCGATGCACCGGTGACCTGCGCCCCAACATACAACCCTGTCTGAGCCTGCAGCGGCACTGCAACCGCCGCCAGGACGACGGCCAGTGCGATAGAGGCACGCTTCATCATGATGGTCCTCCGTGTTCGTGGTTGTTTGCTGACCTTCCGGCGACCTGTTTGGTAACCCTCAGGCCGGCCGGTCGATCCCCGTCACCAGCCACCCGAATCCACGGTCGGCGAAGGGCTTCACGCGATCCGGGGTCATTCCGAAGATCCCCACCGGAATATTGGCCGCCCGGCATGCCGATTCAATGGCCGATACCGCTTCCTGATACGCCGGGTGGTCAAACTGCCCCGCGATTCCCATGCTGCGGGTCAGGTCATTCGGGCCGATCAGCACCCACTCGATTCCGCGAACCGCCACGATTCCCTCGATGTTCCGCACCGCCACGGCGGACTCGGCCTGCACGACAATCCCGGCCGCGGGCCAGCGTGAGCCGAGCACGCAACGCACGGCCTCCTCGGCTTGCTGCACGGTATCGACGTTCGGGATGATGACGCCGGTCGCTCCGGCATTCAGCGCATGACTGATCGCCGCCGCATCGAGTTCGCGCACCCGGGCATAACACGGCAATCGGCCGCCGACCGCCGACAGCATTGCGGCAATCTCCGCCGGCCCGATGCCGGCGTGTTCGCCATCGAGCATCAGCCAGTCGAGGCCTGAAGCGACCATCGAATCAATGGTTGTGCGGTCGGTGGAACGAACAACCGTGCCGTATCTCGGTCCCATCTATTGGATCCGCCGTGGGTGAACGCGCGGAATCTACCGCTTGACGGTGGCGCGGGGGTGCGCCACACTCCGCGCACCCATCACTCCCCCCAAAATGCTCCGTTTCCTTGTCCGACTCGCGCTCGTCGCAATCCCTGTGGTCGCTGCGGCCCAGAAGCCATCCCCCGCACCGGCCCCGGTAACCCTCGACAGCAGCTTTTTTACCGCGTTCCAGTGGCGAAGCATAGGCCCGTTCCGCGGTGGCCGCGCCAATGCGATTGCCGGCATCGCATCCCAGCCGATGGTCTTCTACACCGGCTACACGGGCGGCGGTGTCTGGAAGACCGATGACGCGGGCCTCACCTGGAAGAACGTCTCGGACGGTCAGTTCCGCCTGGGTTCCATCGGCGCCATCGCCGTGGCCGAGTCGGATCCCAACGTCGTCTACGTCGGCACGGGCGAGCATGCGGTACGCGGGCAGTCGTCCTCCTTCGGCAATGGCGTCTATCGCAGCACCGATGCCGGCAAGACCTGGAAGCACCTTGGACTCGATGCCACCCAGCAGATCTCGGCGGTGCGCGTGCACCCTGCGAATCCCGATATCGTGTGGGTGGCGGCGCAGGGCAATCGCTGGACCGATACCGCCGAGCGCGGCATCTACCGATCGATGGATGGTGGCAAGACGTGGGTGCTGGTGCTCAAGGGAAGCAATGGCACCAGCGGAGCGAGCGGCCTTTCGCTTGATCCCTCGAATTCCCGCATCCTGTACGCCGCCTTCTGGGATCATCAGCGTACGCCGTGGAAGGTGCGCTCGGGCGGTCCAGGCTCGGGCATCTGGAAGTCCACCGATGCCGGTGATACCTGGGTGCGCCTGACCGAAGGGCTGCCCAAGCTCATGGGCAAGGTCGACGTCGCGGTTTCTCCGGCAAGTCCCGATCGGGTGTTTGCCATCGTCGAGGCCGAGGATGGCGGGCTCTACCGTTCCGATGATGCGGGAAAGAACTGGCGCCGGCTCAGTGACGACCGGTTGATCCGCGCGCGCGCCTGGTACTACACCAACATCGTGGCCGACCCGCAGAACGCCGATGTCGTCTGGGTCATCAATGCGCCGCTCACCCGCTCCATCGACGGAGGCAAGAGCTTTGCCGTCGTGAACGCAACCCACGGCGACAATCATGGCCTCTGGATCAACCCGCGCGACCCGAAGATCCTGGCCAACGCCAACGATGGCGGCGCGTCGATTTCCATGAATGGTGGCAAGAGCTGGAGTACGCAGGACAACCAGCCCACCGCGCAGTTCTATCGCGTGAATGTCGATGACCTGGAGCCGTACAACGTCTACGGCGGTCAGCAGGACAACTCGAGCGTGCGCACGCAGAGCCGCAGCGACGGCTTTGGTATCACGGTGCGCGAGTGGACGGCGGTGGCCGGCTGCGAGAGCGCCCACCTGGCGTTCAACCGAGCCAGGCCACGCCACGTCTACGGCGGGTGCTACCAGGGGATCATCAGTGAGTATGACGCCGAGTCGGGATTCGAGCGCAACGTGATGGTCTGGCCGGCGCTCGGACTTGGTGAACCCAGCGACCTGCAGAAATACCGCTTCAACTGGAACGCCCCGATCGTCGTCTCCAGCCACGACCCCAACGTCATCTACCACGCCGGCAACATCCTCTTCCGTTCGCGTGATCGCGGCAGGAACTGGGAGGCCATCTCCGGCGACCTCACGCGCAACGACAAGGCGACGCAGGGGCCGGGTGGTGGTCCGATCACCAACGAAGGTGCCGGCGGCGAGGTCTACAACACGATTTATTACGTGGCCGAGTCGCCCAGGGATGCCAGTGTCCTGTGGGCCGGCACAGATGACGGCTTGCTCCACCTGACGCGCGACGGTGGCAAGTCGTGGACGAACCTTACGGGCGCCGCAGGCTGGGGACCCGGACTCGTGAATGCCATCGAGGCGTCACCACACGATCCCGCGGTGGCCTATGTCGCGTATCGCAAGGATCGCCTCGGCGAGAACGCCGTGCTCGCATACAAGACGGCGGATTTCGGCAGGACATGGACGCTGATCACCAACGGCCTGCGCAGCGGAGAGCCCGTGCGGGTGGTGCGCGAGTCGCCCGATGCACGGGGGGTGCTGTTCGCCGGCACTGAAAGCGGTACCTACATCTCGTTCGATGATGGCGCTCGCTGGACATTTTTTTCGCAGAACCTGCCGCAGGTACCTGTCACCGACCTCATCGCGCGGCACGGTGACCTGGTGGCATCCACCGAGGGACGTTCGTTCTGGATCCTCGACGATGTGGCCGCCATCGCCACCTCCCGCGGCGTTCGGCCGGTGGGTGACGTTGCGTTGCTTCCTGCACGCAACGCGCTTCTCGGACGCTGGGCCAGTCCCGCTGCCGATGGCTTCGGTCGGAATCCGCCGAACGGCGCCACGATGACGTACTTCCTCAAGGCCGCGTCGGACAGCACGATCGTGGTGTCGCTCGATTTCAAGGACACGCAGGGGCGCCTATTGCGCAGCTACTCCACCAAGCCCGCGACCGGTCAGCCCGCGTTGCCCGCCAAGGCGGGTACCAACCGCTTCACCTGGGACCTGCGAGAGGAGACCCCCACGCGCTCTGCCAGCCTGCTCGGCCCTGGCCAGCAGCGTGGGCGCCGCGTCCCGGCGGGACGTTACACCGCCACGCTCACCTGGAAGGGAAGTGTATCGTCGTCGTCGACCGTCTCGTTCGACGTGCGGCGCGACTCGCGTGCCGAGCCCATGGCCGACGCCGAGCTGGCTCGCGTCAACGCATTGCTCGGGTCGCTGACGGCGGCGCTCGATGACCTCAACTCGACGGTGAACGAGTTGCGCGAGGCGCGCGACCAGGTGGGAAAGGCCGCCGAGAAGTCCAAGGAGGCGCCAAACAAGACCGCCATCGACTCGGCTGCTGCGTCCATCAAGGGATCCGTGGACGCGCTGGAGAGCGAACTGGTGCAGCCAAGGAGCAAGACCTTCCAGGACGTGATCAACTTCCGCAACGGACTGTCGGAACAGATCATCAACCTGCAGGAAGCGCTCGAGGACAGCGACGCGCCGGCGACGGGTGGCATGGAAGGGCGCCGCGAAGAGCTGGATGTGCAGTGGCGCGAGAAGCGGGCAAGGGCCGACAGGATACTTGACGTGGATATCGGCGCCTTCAACAAGCTGCTCAAGGACCAGCCGCAGGTGCAGGTACAGCGGAAAAAGAAGACGATCAGCTGAGTTCGCGAGCCGCAGGAAGGCGAAAGGCGACGTTACACTGGCGTCGCCTTTCGCTTGTCCGCGACCAGACTCGCCACCGCACCCACCAGCAGGATGCCTGCCACCAGCCCGAGCATCCAGAAGTTCACCGCTTCGCCGAACCACGCCTGCAGCCAGCTCCCGGTCAGCATCTTCACACCCACCAACGCCAGAATCACGCTCAGGCTCACCTTCAGGTAGCGGAATTTCTCGATCAGCCCGGCCAGCCCGAAATACAGTGACCGCAGGCAGAGGATCGCGAAGACGTTGCTCGTGAATACAAGGAACGGATCGGCCGTAATCGCGAAGATCGCCGGAATGCTGTCCACCGCAAAGATCAGGTCCGTCGTCTCCACCAGCACCAGGGCCACCATCAATGGCGTCAGGAATGTGCGGCCGTTCAGGTTCACCAGAAAGCTCGATCCGTGGAACTCATCGGTGATCGGGAAGTGCCGTCGCAATTGGCCCATGACCCAGCTTTCCCCGGGCGCGTCGTCCTCATCGCTGGTCAGCAGCATCCGCACGCCGGTGTATACCAGAAACGCACCGAACACGTAGAGCACCCAGTGGTAACGCGCCACCAGTGCGGCCCCCACGCCGATCATGGCACCGCGCATCACCAACGCACCCAGTATCCCCCAGAACAGCACCCGATGCTGCAGGCCGAGGGGTATGCGCAGGTGCCCGAACAGCAGCGCGATCACGAACACGTTGTCCATGCTGAGCGACAACTCGATCACGTAGCCGGTGAGGAACTTCACTGCCGCCAGCCGTCCGTCGTTCACCCGGCCGTCCACGGCATCCACGTGGATTCCCAACCCCATCCATTGGTTGTGGTATGCCACCCACACGAACACGGTGAACATCAGCGCCAGCACCACCACGCCGGTGGTGAAGCCAAGCGCTTCCTTCATGGAGGGCGCGTGCGCCTTCTTGTTGAAGACACCCAGGTCCAGCGCCAACAGCGTGAAGACGAACAGCAGGAAGCCGCCCCAGATCCAGATCACTTGCCAGCCTCCGCCCACGCTGTCCATTCGGGAACAGCCGCACCGATCGTCAGCTTCTGCTGCCAACGCACCAGGGGCATGACCAGCAACAGCGGATCTTCCTCGAGCTTCTTCATCCAGTGCGCGTCATCCAGGCGAGCAGCGCCCAAGCCCAGCTCCGCGTAGCGCCGGCTTGACTTGTCGATCAGCGCCGTCACACCAAACTTCTGTGCGAATCGCTGTAGTTCGCCCTTGCTGGCTGCGCGCTCCTTGAGGTCCACGAAGTGCACCTTCACCCGGCGTTCAGCGAAGAACCGTTGCGCCGCGCGAGTGGCTGGGGACTTGGCAATGCCGAAGATCTGGACTTCCAATAGAGAGTTGATAGTTGATGGTCGATAGCGGATGGTGAACGGCTAGTATTATAGAGAGAATCGCTCCCGTTCGTCGCCCCTTCGCCCTTCGTGGTCGCCGTGAATGCCTGAGATCAAATCGGACTACCGTCACGCGTGGTGGCTCCCCGGCGGGCACCTCCCCTCCATCTGGGGAAAGAAAGGACGCATCCAGCCCGCCGTGCACGACCGCATCGAGCGGTGGACGACCCCAGACGACGACCATCTCTCCATTGCTCGCCTGGGGATCATTCGGCCGGGCGTTCCACACCTTCTTGTCCTGCACGGTCTTGAGGGGACGGTGCGCTCGAACTACGCCCAAGGACTCCTGGCACAGGCTGGCAGGCGCGGCTGGTCCGCTGACCTGATACTGTTTCGCTCGTGCGACGACATTCTCAACGAGGCGCGTCGGCTCTATCACTCAGGCGACACTACCGACCTCGATTTCGTCGTACAACGGATTATCCGCCAGCACCCTTACGTGGACCTTCGAATCGTCGGGGTCTCGCTGGGAGGCAACGTCACCCTCAAGTGGTTGGGCGAGCAGGGCGGCCGACTCCCGGCAAACGTGACTTGCGCAGCGGGTGTTTCGGTTCCCTACGACCTGGCAGCCGGTAGCCGATACCTCGAACGCGGACTCGGCCCGCTTTACACCGCGCATTTCATGAAGAGCCTCCGGGCGAAGGCCCTGGCAAAGCTCGAACGTTATCCGGATCTCTGCGATCGAGACGCAGCCGTGCGGGCAAGAACCTTCTGGGAGTTCGACGGCGCAGTCACCGGCCCTGTCCACGGATTCACTGATGCTCTGGATTACTACACCAAGTCAAGTTCAATACAGTTCATCGAGGACATTCGCCGGCCGACACTGCTGATCAGCGCAGCCGATGATCCATTCCTGCCATCCTCGGTGCTGGAGGAGGTGCGTAAGATCGCTAAAGGCAATGACTACTTGCACTTGGAGTTCACCAGCCAGGGCGGTCACGTCGGGTGGACGGAAGGACAGCCGTGGTCTCCACGATACTACGCGGAAGAGCGAGTAGTCAGTTGGCTTGCAGGTACTCCATTACGAGCAACATAGACCTGTTAACCAGCAATACTCCTTTGCGAGTATAAATTTTTACGTCTTGACGTACGCTAGATAGTCGCTGTCCTGTAATGTGATATCATCATGGTTTCTTCCAGGCAGCCGGCGTCGTCAGCACCTCCGCGACCGTGAGCAGTGTCGCCCCAGTCCAAGCGCTCGGCACCGACCTTATGAAGGTGACGAGCCCGTCCCTTGGCGCCTCGACGTCAGCGATCTTCCGCCCCCAATAGTCGGTGGTATATCCAACCACCTGACCAGCCCTTACCCGGGCGTCGCGATCCACCAAGGCCACCCACGCCACGTTGCTGTCGGCTCGGACCCTGGCGTCCTCTCCCAGCCAGGTGATGCGCATCGGTGCTGACGCGGGCCGTTTGAGCATTCCGAGCGAACCCAGCACGTTCAGCAGTCCGTCCTCCAGCGAACGCACGTCGCCGGCATCGGTCCGTGCCCAGCGGCCGGCCTCCGCTACCAGCACCACCTTCCCCAATGACAGCGAATAGCCGCTCGCACTGCGTGTGCTGGCCGGGTTTGCCAGGTCGACATCCCGGACGATGATGTGGTCCAGCCCCATCGACTTGGCCAGCTCCAGCCCAACCGAGTCGAGCGCGGGATTCCCGGACCGCATCCAATAGGAATAGGGACGCAGGTTCTCGTCGATGTCACCGTTATGCAGGTCCACCACGACGTCGGCCTTCTGGATGACCTCACGAGCAATGCAGTCGAGAGCACGCTCGGTTTGCGTTCCCGTCGCTTTTCCGGGGTAGTTGCCGTTCATCGACTTCTCGTCCACCGGGTTGACGTGCACGCGCATCCGCTCGAAGCTCGCTCGATTGATCAGTGGCACGATGATGACCGTGCCCGCCAGCGCGGCCGCATCGATGCGCGGAATCACTCGTTGTGCGGCCACGATGCTCGCGTACTCGGTGCCGTGTGCACCACTCAGGATGGCCACAGTCCGGCCGGCCTTTGCCCCACGGACAATGGCAAAGGGAATGAACGTCGCCGAGTCCACACCGGCAGGGATTTCAAGCCTTCCGTAGGCCACCTGGCCCGCAGCGGCAGTGGTTGATCCAACGGTGAACGTCTGCGCGCCAAGCGGCGCGGCAATGCAGAGTCCAGCCAGCAGGGCGCGAACGGTCACGGCATCCTCATGGTAGAAGGCGTTTGGAGATCATACCGTCTGGGTCCTGAATCCTCCAGTTTCGCTGGAGAGACTGCGTGTCATTCAACGCCGTGGCCGTGTTCTTCTCTCACGGAGACCGAAGCGGACGGAGGACGCGGAGGCTGCAAAACACTTAAAGGGGGTCGGCGGAGGGGACTGTCCCGCCAAACCCTCCTAAAGTTGTTGCAGTCTTCGTGAAACTCCGTCTGCTCCGGTCTCCGTGAGATCAGACACGAAACGCTCGTCTTACGTCGGTGTTTGTGTTGCAAAACGAAACCCGGCACCACTGGCCGATTTACGCGCGACATCGCAACGTTTTCCAGCGCCTGACGTTCATGATCGTACGTTCCCCTGCTCGAACCCGCACACCCCTGGAGCCCCCCATGCGTGTCCGCTACCTGCTCCCCCTTGCTGCGCTCGCCGCCGCCTGCTCGCGTGAACCGGCCCAGCAACCCGTTGCCGCATCCGCGTCGATCGCCGACCCGCACACGGGTCACCTGATGACCGAAATGTCCGGCGCCGCAACTGCCGATCCGATGTCCACCGCGCAGGGGACACCCGGCATTCCTGCCGGCGCCGCTGATGCCGCTGCGCGTCTTGGCGCCTCCACGCGCCACGCTGAATGGGTGAAGATTGCGTGGGAGAAGGGTTCTGCCGACTCGTTGATGGCGTGGGTGGTCTTCCCGGAATCGAAGAAGAAGGCCTCGGTGGTCGTCGTCATCCACGAGATCTTCGGCCTCTCCACGTGGGTGCGCGGCGTGGCCGATCAACTCGCCGCCGATGGATTCATCGCAGTAGCTCCCGATCTGCTGTCGCGCGTGCGCGGCGATCCTTCATCCGATGAACTGAAGAGTGATTCGGCCCGCAAACTCATCCAGGGCGTGAATGTCGCTGAGATGAACAAGGGCGTGTTCGCCGCCGCCAACTATGGAATGTCGCTTCCGGCGGCCAAGAACTCGTACGGCGTCGTGGGCTACTGCTGGGGCGGTTCGGCGACGTTCAATCACGCCGTCTTCAACGGCAAGCATTTTGACGGCGGCGTGGTCTACTACGGCACCTCGGCGGCCAAGGACTCGATGCCGAAGATCAAGGCGCCGGTGCTCGGTCTCTACGGTGGCAACGACGCGCGCGTCAACGCGACCATCGGCTGGGCTGATACCACCATGCGGACGCTCAAGAAGAGCTACACGTACAAGATCTTCGACGGCGCCGGCCACGGTTTCCTGCGCGCGCAGGACCAGTCCGCCAACCTCGAAGCGGCCAAGCAGGCCTGGCC
>ERZ1292633.1648-Hain-H41-02um-R1-1648-length-23849-cov-23_pt1 | contig 23849 bp, 22 predicted proteins | sample MGYA00564406_ERZ1292633 | MGnify/ENA primary metagenome ERZ1292633 (study PRJEB36523, sample SAMEA6512639) | groundwater metagenome | collected 2019-01-08 | study: AquaDiva: Metagenomics assemblies of 32 groundwater samples | reverse complement strand
CGCATTGGTCGTTAATACCGGCATGGAAACGGAACTCGGGCATATCGCTAAACTGCTGGAGACTGCCGGAAGTGGGGAAACCCCATTGCAAGTCCAGCTCGACCGGGTAGGGCATATGCTATTGCTGGCCTGTTTCAGCATTGTTGCACTGATTTTCGGCTTGGGATTATTGCGGGGGATAGCGCCATTTGAGCTTTTCTTGAGCACGGTGAGTCTAGCTGTTGCCGCTATTCCCGAGGGATTACCGGCGGTGGTGACTATCGCGCTTGCTTTGGGTGTACAGCGCATGGTGCGGCGCAATGCATTGGTGCGGCGCCTGGCTTCGATTGAAACATTAGGCCGCGCTCAGGTCATTTGCACGGACAAGACGGGTACCCTGACGATGGGTGAAATGACTGCCTGCAAACTGGTCACGGCGGATAATTTGTATCGCATCACCGGTGAAGGCTATTCAACCGAGGGTGCGTTTTTTGCCGGCAATGCAGAAATCCCGGTGGAGACAACCCCATCACTTCTCGCGCTGCTCCGTGCGTCGGCTGCTTGCAACGATGCCGAGTTAACTTTAATTGATGGCCGATCCATGATCGTGGGCGATCCCACTGAAGGCGCACTGCTGGTTGCCGCCGCCAAAGGCAATATTACCCGGCAAATAATTGAGGTTGAAATGCCACGCCTGGCCGTTGTTCCTTTCGATTCCGCTCGCAAGCGCATGACTGTCATCCGCCGGCAGGAGAATCATGCCTGGGCATTCGTCAAAGGCGCACCGGAAGTGATTCTCAGCCACTGCACCCGGATCCGTACCGGCCAGAGAATAAAGGATCTGACTGAAAATGACCGTATCCGGCTTCTCCATGCTAACACGTTGCTGGCGAACGATGCGTTACGTGTGCTTGCCGTCGCGGAACGCGCCTTGGATGATTTCAGTTTTGAAGAAGGCAAGATTGCAGGCGATACCGGGATCGAGCAGGAACTTATCTTTCTGGGGCTCATAGGCTTACAGGATCCGCCGCGCGCCGAGGCAAAAGAGGCTGTGGCCAAGTGCAAACGGGCCGGCATCAAAACCGTGATGATTACCGGTGATCATCCCGATACGGCGCGGGCGATAGGGCGTGAGCTGGGTATTCTGGGTAGGCATGATGAAATTCTCGCAGGCATCGAACTTGACCGGTTGGATGACGCAGCGCTGAAGGAACGTGTATCAAGGGTTTCCGTTTATGCGCGGGTTACTGCCGAGCACAAGCTTCGCATCGTCCGTGCGTGGAAGGCGCAGAGCACGGTAGTGGCGATGACTGGAGATGGGGTGAACGATGCCCCCGCAATCAAGGAAGCATCTATTGGTATCGCTATGGGCGTTACCGGCACCGAGGTGACCAAGGAGGCGGCGGATATCATTATTACGGATGACAATTTCGCTTCTATTGTCGCTGCCGTGGAAGAGGGGCGTGGCATTTATGACAACATTGCTAAAACTTTGGCCTATCTGCTGGGTAGCAGTACCGGTGAACTCATCGTGATGCTGGTCGCAGTTCTGCTGGGCTGGCCGCTCCCCCTTTTGCCCTTGCATCTTCTGTGGATCAACCTGGTAACCGATGGCTTTGCGGCCTTGGCTCTGTCAACCGATCCGATTGATCCCGGCGTGTTGCACCGTCCGCCACGGCATCCGCAGACGGCATTAATCGATCGCGATTTAATCAAGCTAACGCTATTCACCGGCTTGCTGACCGCCAGCGTCACGCTGGGTGTATTTGCCTATGAGTTCTACCTAATGGATAGCAGTCTTGAACAAGCCCGCGATGCTGCGTTTACTACTTTAGTGATTGCCGGGCTGCTGCGCGCCTTTGGGGCCCGAAGCGAGCAGCGCGCCATTTGGGAAATAAGCCTGTTGTCCAATATACGCTTATCTCTGGTTGTGGCAGTATGCTTTGGCTTGCAGTTGGCGATCCATCATGTTCCAATATTTCAAACCTTGTTCAAGGTCGAACCCATTACGCTAAGTCAATGCGTGGGGTGGATTGCGGTAGGATTTATACCACTGATCATTCTGGAACTGAGAAAAGTCATCCGCTACCGCCTTATAAAGAAGCATTAAAAACAAATAATTTCATTCATCTTCTGCGTGCTGAATGGGAGTACACATGTTAACCGATGATCAAATGGACGCGACGGGAAGGCACTCAGAAGCGTATTGCCAGCATTGTGGAAAACTGCTTAAGAAGCCGCCGTATATTTCTACGGGTGCTGCATACTGTTCCGAACATTGTTTCCTCAAAACCAGAGATGTTTGCGCCAGACAGGAAGATATGTTCAACCTCCTGGCAGAAACGTTGGTGAGCGCGCTGGATCTGCGGGAACACGAAACGGGCTTGCACTCCAAACGCGTCGCTTGCCATACACTGGTGCTCGCGCGCCGCTTTACCTCCGACCCGAAAGCTTTGCAGCAAATTTACTGGGGCGCTCTACTGCATGACATCGGCAAGATCGGTATTCCCGACACCATTTTATTGAATCCTGGCCCTTTAACAGAATCTGAGTGGGCTGTGTTGCGGACACATCCCGAAAAGGGCTACAGCCTCATTTCGCAAATAACCGGTATGACGGAAGCTGCAAATATCATTCTGTGTCACGAGGAACGCTATGATGGTTCAGGTTATCCAAAAGGGTTGCGCGGCAATCATATTCCTTTGGGTGCACGCCTGTTTATGGTGATCGATACCCTGGATGCGATAACCTCTGACCGGCCTTATCGCAAAAAGAATTCTTTTGATGCCGCCAAGGCAGAGATTCACCGCATGGCGGGAAGCCAGTTTGACCCGGAAGCCGTAGATGCTTTCAGCACCGAAGAAGAGGTGCTGCGGAAAATGGTCATTGCTAAATGTGAGCAGGCTTTTTTCTTGCAGGAATGATCTATGGCAAATTCAGGAATGGAATATATGCCGCTTCATACTTTATACTTTTGTTGTACTATTTATTATCTTATGACGTACCTGATGAGAGTTCTAATATGGGTAAATTTTCTGATCGTCAGGGAGACGCAAGCAAATGCGCATCCATAAATGCCCCCAAAGATTTTATCCAGGCTGGTTGCATAAAAATGAAGCCGATATTGTGCCCGCCTTCCAGTGTCAAAAATTGTTTCGGTTCGGAGGCCGCCTGAAATAACCGTTGACTCTGTGCAAACGGGATAATTTCATCCTGCGGGCTATGCGCAATGAAAACCGGGCAGGTAACCGATTGCAGGGACTCCAGCGTATTGTAATGAAAGCGGGTCAGCCAGCGTACCGGCAAGAATGGGTATATTTCTGCCGCCAGATCGGGAACTGAAGTAAATACGGAAGCCAGAACCAGCAATCCGGGCTTCTCACGGGCAGCCAGCCAAGCAGCCACAGCGCCTCCCAGCGACTCACCAAACAATATAATCCGCGCTGGTGCAATGCCTCTGGTTTCAGTCAAATACTGCCAGGCAGCCTGCGCATCCAGATAAGTGCCGGATTCAGAGGGGGTGCCGCTGCTTTGGCCATAGCCGCGATAATCAAACAGCAGCGTGTTATAACCCAGCCGCTTAAACATCGTCAGGTAATTGATACGATGGGAAATATTCCCGGCATTGCCATGAAAAAACAGCACAGTCCCTTTGGCATCGGGCACGGACATCCACCAGCCATGCAATGTTTCGCCATCGCTTGCCGGGATGTTAACCGGCGTATAATCCAGACCGATTGCACTCGGTATATTGCTAATTTGCTGCTCTGGAAAATAAATCAAACGCGACTGGCCAAAATACACCAGCAGAACCACAATCAGGTATACGGCAATCAGTGTAATCATCAGATTAAGCAGCATACGCATGGCTCAATGAATCAGGGTTGCTTGAGATCAATCACAATATCCGCACCCAGGCTGCTCGTTGTAAAAGCCGATTTGCTGAATTTTGGAAAACCGATGTGTTGCTCAGGATTATTCGATAAGCCAAAAGGCTCGCCCGGCAACATATTCCAGCGCATTTTCAATTTGCGGTTGGCATCTATATCGTGATAGGCGGCTACGGCGTAAGTGCCGGGCTGTTCAAGATCAATACAAACCTTCTGCTGCCCTTCAGCCGCCGGAATACGCACGGTGCGTTTGCGGCCTTTTTTGAACAGAAAATGTTCCGGGTCATCATACAGTCCAACGTTTAAAACACCGCCAGACCCCACCCCATTGACGGTCACCCGGACCTGCGCCCTATCCGCATTACAGACATCAGGCATTTCGTTAGGTTTAATATTCAATGACTCCGACGCAGAGGCCTGCTTAAAAATTAGCAGGCTCAGCATGAGAATCAACGTCAGTCTTGCGAATCCCTTGGAAAACGGGAAATTTATGTTGGGCTGTGCGGTTTTCATTTGGAAGCAATTGCCATAAATCAACCATGACAAAGGAAATTATTGAGAAAACTCCTTGTCAGCCACGCAAAAAAGCTACATTGAATTTTGAATAGCGTAAAGACTTAATCCCATCAGCGCTTGAGGAAATATTCCCAGCGCCAGTATTGCCAAACCATTTGCACTCAGTAGAATCTTGACATCGCTATTGGGCAAAATGGGTTCATCGGTTTCCGGTTCATCAAAATACATTAATTTGATAATACGCAAGTAATAAAAAGCGCCAATTAACGAGAATAACACTGCGGCAACCGCTAACCAGACATAACCGGCATTAACAACCGCTTGCAATACAGCGAGTTTGGCATAAAACCCGATCATCGGCGGAATGCCCGCCAATGAAAGCATCAATAGCAGAGCAATAAACGCATACCAAGTATTTCTTTTGCTGAGTCCTTTGAAGTCACTGATATTTTCAGCTTCAAATCCACTACGGCACAGCAGCATGATCATGGCGAAAGTACCTAGTGTCATCAGAACATAGGCGATGACATAGAATAACGCAGCGCTATAGCCGTTCGCGTCCGCGCTTATAAATCCAAGTAACAGGAATCCCATATGGGAAATGGTTGAGTAGGCCAGCATTCGCTTGATATTGGTTTGTGCGATGGCTGCAATATTACCTATTGCCATCGACATTACCGCCAGAATCACAAGCATGCCTTGCCAGTCAGCGGCCATTTCTCCCAACCCTTCAACCAACAAGCGCATTACAAAACCAAAAGCGGCCAGCTTCGGCGCAGAACCGATAAACAGGGTAACGGCAGTGGGCGCGCCTTGATAAACATCAGGCGCCCACATGTGGAAAGGTGCGGCGCTTAACTTGAAGCTGATTCCAGCCACAATGAATACCAATCCTATGACTAAAACTTCTTTATTACTGGCTTCGCTTTGTATGACCTGAGCAAGCTGAGAGACTTGTAATGTGCCGGTCGCTCCATAAACCATCGACATGCCATAAAGCAAAAATCCAGACGCCAATGCACCCAGCACAAAAAATTTCATGGCTGCTTCAGTTGCCATGACTGAATCTCGCCGCAATGCAACCAATGCGTAGAGCGAAAGTGATAGCAATTCCAGGCCAATATAAAGCGTCAAAAAATGACTGGCCGAGATCATGACCATCATTCCCAACGTCGCAAATAGTATCAAGCTAAAAAACTCGCCCTTCAGCATGCCGCGATCACTGATATAAGCATGTGAATAGATTAGTACTGCTGATACCGTGCCGTACACCATCAGCTTAAGCATATCTGCCATCGTATCATCGACATACATGCCGGAAAATGTTTGACTGGTTTCTGTTGAGAATGATAGAAAAGTGAGCAATGCACAACCCAGTAACGTTACTTGTGTCAGTAGATACGCAACGTAACGTCTGTTTTCGCCTGCGGTGAGATCAGCCAGCATGACCACGCACACCATGATGAGCATAAATATCTCAGAAGAGGCTGGCGCAAAATCAGGTGGTATAAAATTCATTAATTCTTAATCCTCATATCGGAAAATGTCCCTATTCCAGAATCATTATTACAACTTGCTGTTACTGACATGCACCAGCAAATGATCCACCGTTGTATGCATGACTTCTGTTAATGGATAGGGATAAACACCAAACCATAGAACCATGATTGCCAGAATTGCCAATAACGCAAACTCGCGCTTTGAAATGTCTTTCAACTCTTCAACAGCGGGATTTGCCACAGCGCCAAATATGACTCGTTTGTACATCCATAATGTATAAGCTGCCCCAAAAATCAGCGTAGTCGCGGCCAGAAATGCGTACCAGAAATTAACTTTGATGGCGCCCATAATAACCATAAATTCACCCACAAAACCACTTGTGCCGGGCAGTCCGGCATTCGCCATGGCAAATAACATAAAGAAGGCGGAGAATACAGGCATTTTATTGACGACACCGCCATAATCGGCAATCTGACGTGAGTGCAGCCGGTCGTAGAGCACACCTACGCACAGAAACATGGCGCCAGAAATAAATCCGTGTGAAATCATTTGAACCATCGCGCCTTCAATACCATAGGCATTAAACAGGAAAAATCCTAACGTAACAAACCCCATATGCGCCACTGATGAATAGGCAATCAGTTTCTTCATATCAGCTTGCATGAGCGCAATCAATCCAATATAGACCACGGCTATCAATGACAGCATGATCATCATATCAGCCAGATAATGACTGGCATCAGGAGCGATAGGCAACGAGAAACGCAGGAACCCATACCCGCCTAATTTAAGCAAGATTGCTGCCAATACAACCGAACCGCCGGTTGGCGCCTCCACGTGCGCATCGGGCAACCAGGTATGAACCGGCCACATTGGCACCTTGACTGCAAATGCGAGCAGGAATGCAACAAATATTAAAATTTGCGGTGTCAATGGAATGGCTAATTCATGATAATCCTGAATCGAGAAGCTGCCTCCCGATGTTTGATACAGGTAAATAAAAGCGATCAACATCAACAGGGAACCCAGCAATGTGTAGAGGAAAAATTTTATCGCGGCATAAACACGATTAGGCCCTCCCCAAATACCGATAATCAAAAACATCGGTATCAACGAGGCTTCCCAGAATACATAAAACAAAATGGCATCCAATGATGCAAAAACACCATTGACGATGCCAGACATGATTAAGAATGCGCCCATATATTGAGACACACGTTCCTGAATCACTTTCCAGCCTGCCACTATAACCAATGGCGTGATAAAGCAATTCAGCAAAATCAGCGGCATGGATATACCATCCACACCCAGGTGATAATTGACGTTAAAACGCTCAAACCAAGTGTGATTCTCGACAAACTGCATTGCCGCCGTTGCTGAATCAAAACTTGTATAAAGAGGAACCGCTACCAAAAAACCTAAAATTGATCCTGTCAGCGAAATCCAGCGAGCGAGCGGTGCGTTGTGGTCACTTCCGGTTGCAAATACGGCAATACCAAATAGAATTGGCAGCCAAATAATTAAACTTAATAGTGGGAATTCAAACAACATGTTTATTCCGTTTTATTTATTAGTACTTATTATCTTTAAGTATTTGATTCATTAATATTCGTATCCGGCACCCTATTTTGCAATCTTTTTATTCGCGTTAGTAAAGCCATAACGTCAAGATTACAAATATGCCAACGATCATGGTAAATGCATAATGATAGATATAACCTGTCTGGCATTGCCGCACCAGCGCAGCAGTCCAGACTACGGCACGAGCTGCGCCATTGACAAAAAAACCATCGATCAATTTCACATCACCATACTTCCACAACACCGTGCCTAAAGCACGAGTACCACCAGCAAATAACCATGAATACAATTCATCAATATAATATTTGCGATCCAGCAAAGTATACAAAGCGCCACAACGGGCTTTTATCTTTCCCGGCAAATCGGTTCTTGCGCTATATAAGTACCAGGCTGTAAAAATACCAGCCGTCGATAACCAGAATGGCGCCGTTGATAAAGCATGCACCATCATGCCCCCGATACCTGTAAATTCTGCGCCCAATTTTTCAATGGCATTATGTTGCGGCAACACATGGATTACGTTATCAAAATAATCGCCAAAAACGATCGGGCCAATAAACCATCCGGCAGCGATAGTCGGTATGGCTAAAATCACAAGCGGCACTGTCACCACCCATGGTGATTCATGTAAGTGCTCTTTTGTGTGCGCATCCATCCTCGGTTGCCCATGAAAAGTCATGAATATCAGCCGGAATGTATAGAGCGCTGTAATAAATACGGTTGTCAGTACACAGAAATACGCAAAGCCGACGCCCGGAATATCCGCAAAATGAACAGCTTCAATAATGGCATCTTTTGAGAAGAAGCCGGAGAAACCCGGCACACCTGCACTGGCTAACGCAGCAATAAACATTGTCCAATAAGTTATAGGCATATAACTTTTCAGCCCACCCATTTTCTGCATATTCTGTTCATGGTGCATGGCGATAATTACGGAACCAGCGCCCAAGAATAAAACAGCCTTAAAGAAAGCGTGTGTCATCAAGTGAAAAATGGCAGCCGAATAAGCTGAGGCACCCAGTGCAACCGTCATATAACCCAATTGCGACAAGGTGGAATAAGCAACCACTCGCTTGATATCATTCTGCACCACGGCCACGAGTGCCATAAATAGCGTGGTTATTCCTCCAATCACTAATATGACCGATAGCGCTGTATCAGATAACTCAAATAGCGGCGACATGCGCGCCACCATAAAAATACCGGCCGTCACCATGGTAGCGGCGTGAATTAACGCAGAAATCGGTGTGGGTCCTTCCATCGAGTCCGGCAGCCATACATGCAATGGAAATTGTGCTGATTTACCCATAGCACCAATAAACAACAAAATACAAATGACAGTAATAACCAGCCAGGACATGCCCGGTATTAATTCAATCTTTTCATCGACTATTCCAGGCGCCTGCATAAAAACAGTTGCATAATCCAGCGTGCCAAAATACGTCAACACCATTGCTATGCCCAGCAGAAAACCAAAATCACCGACACGGTTGACTAAAAATGCCTTCATATTGGCGTATATCGCCGTTGGCCGGGTATACCAGAATCCAATGAGTAAATATGATACGAGACCGACAGCTTCCCAGCCAAAAAACAACTGCAGGAAATTATTCGACATCACCAGCATCATCATTGAGAAAGTGAATAATGAGATATAACTGAAGAACCGTTGATAGCCTGGATCGCCATGCATATAACCAATGGTATAGATATGCACCATGAGTGAAACCAGACTGACAACAACCATCATGGTTGCCGAAAGCTGATCGATCAAAAACCCGATTTCAAACTTCGTATCACCCGTAACTAGCCATGTATAAACGCTTCCGTTAAATACATTGCCCTCCAGTACATCCATAAAAATAATCAGGGACGCCACTAAAGAAGTGAATACCATCAGAATGGCCGCACGATGACTCCATACAGGACCTATAAAACGTCCCAGCAATCCGGCTATGAGTGCTCCCACCAGCGGTGCTAGCGGCACCAGTAAATAAAGTTTTTGCATCTTGCTCAATAATTCTTATGTCAGTTATATGTACTTAAACTCTTCCAAGCGTTTTGTATCAGCCTTTGAGCTTATCCAGATCATCAACATTGATCGTGCGTTGATTACGAAATAACACGACGAGTATTGCCAAGCCTATGGCTGATTCTGCCGCCGCGACTGTCAGGATAAAAAATACAAAGATCTGTCCGGATATATCCTGTAAATAGTGTGAGAACGCCACAAAATTCATATTGACGGCCAGCAGCATCAATTCGATTGACATCAATAAAATGATGACATTTTTTCTATTGAGAAAGATACCGACGATGCCGATAGCAAACAAAATCGCACCAAGTACCAGATAGTGGGATAACGATACCAAGCTAACTACCTCTTCTTATATTTTCAAAAATGATCAACCAGTTCATCAAATGCCTTCCTTATTCTTTCTTTTCTGATGGCATTGCCACCACACGTATTCGATCTTCTTTTCTCACTTTGACCTGCCTGGATGGATTGGGTGATTTCTTATCTTCACGATGACGCAGAGTCAATGCAATTGCAGCAACCATGGCCACCAGCAGCAGTACTGCCGCCAATTCAAATGCATAAACATACTCGGTATAGATTAATCGCCCCAGTTCTTTGGTATTACTATAGTCAGCCGCCTGAGGTTCCGGTGTGGGCATTTCTTCCAGTCCAAAATGTTTACCCATCAAAACCATTGCTATCTCCGCAACCATCACCAAAGCAATGATTGCTCCAAATGGAAACCATCGCCAAAATCCTTCACGTAATTGATCCAGATTAATATCCAGCATCATCACCACAAACAAGAACAGCACCATCACTGCGCCTACATAAACCAAGACCAATGTAATCGCTAGAAACTCAGCCTCCAGGAGCAACCATAATCCAGCACAGGTAACAAATGCCAAAACCAGTAATAGCGCAGAATAAACCGGGTTACGTGCCGTTATGACACCGAGTGCTGACGCCACCAGGATAGCTGCAAAAATATAAAAAATAATGTCCTGAAAATTCATTTGTATTTACCAGCAAGACTTAACGATAACGCGCATCGGCTTCTCTATCCTTGGCAATCTGCTCTTCATATCGATCTCCGATAGCCAGCAACATTTCTTTGGTGTAGATCAAATCGCCCCTTTTTTCCCCGTGATATTCAAGTACTCGTGTTTCAACAATTGAGTCGACCGGACAGGATTCTTCACAAAAACCGCAAAAAATACACTTGTATAAATCAATGTCATAACGTGTCGTTCGACGCGTACCGTCTTCTCGCTCTTCTGAATCAATGGTAATAGCCATTGCAGGACAAACTGCTTCACATAATTTGCAGGCGATACAGCGCTCTTCTCCGTTTGGATAACGGCGCAATGCATGCAAGCCGCGAAAACGCGGCGATTGGGGAGTTTTTTCTTCTGGATAGTGCACAGTTATCTTTGGCTTGAACAGATAACTCCCCGTCACCGCCATACCTTTTATCAGCTCAAATAATAAAAAGGTACTAAAGAATTTCTTGATTCGATCCATCGTATTTTCTCTATTTTAGAACCAGATATTTAACGGAAACGTATCCCGCATTGATTCAGGTAATTGCATGATTAAACCCAGAAGAACAATCCATACCAGCGTAATCGGAATAAATATTTTCCATCCCAGTCTCATAATCTGATCATAGCGGTAGCGCGGAAAAGTCGCACGAAACCAAAGAAAAAAGAACAAGATAAACGCAATCTTCAACAATAGCCAGATAAATCCGGGTATCAGCGTAAATGGCGCCATGTCAACCGGTGGCAGCCAACCGCCCAAGAACAGAAGGGATGTCAGGGTTGCAACCAGTATCATATTGGAATATTCGGCCAGGAAAAACACGGTAAAAGCCATACCCGAATAATCAACGTGAAAACCTGCCACAATTTCTGATTCCCCTTCAGCCACATCAAACGGTGCGCGATTCGTTTCAGCCACGCCTGAAATCAGATAAATCAGAAACATGGGAAATAGCGGAATCCAATACCAATTCATCAGACTGTTTCCCTGTTGGCCATTAACAATATCGCCCAGATTCAAACTTTGAGACATCATCAATACGCATACCAGAGCAAAACCCATTGCCAGTTCATAGGAAACCACCTGAGCAGCGGAGCGCATGGCGCCTAAAAATGCATACTTCGAATTCGAAGCCCATCCGGCAATAATAACGCCGTATATGCCCATTGATGTCATTGCCAGAATATATAGCAATCCGGCATTGATATCAGCAAGAACAAGCTCGGGAGAAAAAGGTATCACCGCCCAGGCTGCCAGTGCCGGCATTATCGTTAACACCGGTGCCAGAATAAATAAAAACTTATTGGCGCCCGTTGGAATAACGATCTCTTTCATGATTGCCTTAACCGCATCAGCAATCGGTTGTCCCCAGCCACGCAACCATGGAATACCAAAGAAGGTTACTCTATTCGGTCCAACACGGATTTGCATGTAGGCAATTATCTTGCGCTCAGCAAAGGTCAGATAAGCAACACCCAGTAACAATGGAATAACAATAGCAAAAATAAATGTCATGTTTGTTGCTAAAGAGAACAGCATGGCACCCCATTCTGTCCCAAATATTTGCACAAACTGTTGTTGAATATACTCCATTAATAAGCCTCAACCCTTACCATTACAGTTTTTCCACCCATATTTCCCCAAACAGACCGCCTAGCGCTGCTGTCTCTGGATGAGCGCCTGCAATGCGCACGCAATTGGCAGGTAATTTTTCATCACATGCAGCTTCAAGCTGCACAGATGCTTCCCCCTGCTTAATGCTTACCCGGGATCCCGCAGCAATGCCTAAACTTTCCAGCATGTCAGTTGCCATCCATGCTTTTGGCGGCGCTGCATCCTGCGTAGCCTGTAGAGATTCAGCGCGACGCACAACCGGATCCGCCTGATAAATCGGCACTTCTCCAATGCGTTGCATGCCCTGTTCTTCAATGACTTTAATTTCCACATCAGCACTTCTCAAAGCATTATTCAAGTATGGGTTAATTTCTACCCCATCAGGGAAAATTTCTGCTCGAATTTCTTCCGGTGTTTCATAATCAAACTTCTCAAGCGCCAGTAAATTAGCTAATACACGCAATACCTTCCATGCGGGTCGAGCTTCTCCCAGTGGGGATACGACTCCATTGAAACTTTGTATCCGGCCTTCTGTATTGACATAAGTACCTGACGTTTCTGTAAATGGCGCAATGGGCAACAGCACATCGGCATAATCACCTGCGTTCCCTTGATACGCGCTCATGGATACTACAAATTCACTTGATTTTATCGCCTTTAGCGCCTGCCGGGCATTGTAGGTGTCAAACTCCGGTTCCACATTCATCAATATGAATGCCTGACATTTTTCGCCCGTTGAATCAGCGCTGAATCCAAGCATTTGTGCAGCATTTAATCCGGCTAACTCTGCATGATCCCGTTTTACAGCATCTGGCAATACATTGATTTCAGGTATTGCACCTGCCAGATAAGCACCGACACTATTGGCGGCTTCACCCAATGCACCATGGCTCGCACCTGTAACCTGCGCAATCAAACCAGCCAGTAAATTAATTCTTGAGTAATCTGGATGATGCTGAGACAAGTTGCCAAGATAAACCGCTGCCGGTGTATTCTCGATTAAACTGGAAGCAATCGCAACTGCACTGGCTGTACTGGCAATATCGAGTGCGCTGATGATCTGTTGCAATTCATCAGGCTGTTCTATTCCTTTTATTTCAACGGCTGCTTTTAGAATTTCCACCAATGTTTTCACTATCGCACTGGGAGCAACTATCACTTTATTCGCGATATTGACCAGCAGATCATCATCGATAGGATTAACAATGTTTAATTGCATGCCACTTTTAACGGCTTGGCGCAGGCGTTGTGCAATGAGCGGGTGATCTTTGCGTAACGTACTGCCGATAATTAGTGCCGACTTCAATTGGGATATATCAGCAATACTGGTACCCAACCAGGGGATTCCCTGCAGTTCCTTATCTGCCCGAAAATCGGATTGACGCAGGCGGTGATCGATATTACCACTCCCCATAGCCCGCAACAATTTCTGTAACAGATAAAGTTCTTCCGATGTGCTATGTGCAGATCCTAGCGCACCAATACTTTTTGCACCGTGTTTCTGTTTGATTGCCTGTAAAGCGCCCGCTGTGAATTCCAGTGCTTGTTGCCAATCGCATTCAAACCACTGGCCATCACGCTTAATCATGGGTCGCGTCAATCTGTCTTCTGAATTCAGTCCTTCATAGGAAAACCGATCTTTATCAGACAACCAGCATTCGTTGATCGCTTCATTATCCCGAGGCAGAACCCGCATGACACGATTCTGTTTGACTTGCACCACCAGATTTGAACCTAGACCACAATGCGGGCTTATCGATTTTCTGCGTGATAATTCCCAGGTACGTGCCGAATATCGGAAGGGTTTGCTAACCAGCGCGCCAACCGGACAAAGATCAATGACATTGCCCGATAACTCGGAATCTACCGTCTTGCCAACAAATGCAAGTATTTCAGAATGTTCGCCACGCCCGGCCATGCCAAGTTCCATGATCCCTGCAATTTCCTGACCAAAGCGCACACATCGCGTACAGTGAATGCATCGCGTCATATCGGTTGAGATCAGCGGCCCCAAGTTCTTGTTGACTACGACTCGTTTCGCTTCGGTATACCGCGAGCCGCTTGCGCCATAACCAACAGCCAGATCCTGCAACTGACACTCTCCGCCTTGATCACAAATAGGACAATCCAGCGGATGATTAATCAACAGAAATTCCATGACACCTTTCTGTGCTGTCACCGCCTGCTGAGAATGTGTAAAAACTTTCATTCCATCCATAACAGGTGTCGCACAAGCAGGCAATGGTTTCGGTGCTTTCTCCACTTGCACTAAACACATACGGCAATTCGCTGCAATGGATAATTTCTTGTGATAGCAAAAATGTGGTATATACACGCCGACCTGTTTGGCACCATCCATGATGGTGCTTCCTTTAGGTACAGATACTTGCTTACCGTCGATTTCTATATTGACCATCGGCTAAAATTCTTGGGTTAATCACGAATTATAAAATTGACGCGCTCTACTCATTCGAACAGTTAAACCATACATTTCTTATGTTCTATATGGTAGACAAACTCGTCCCGGAAATGTTGAATCATCGCACGAACAGGCATAGCCGCTGCATCGCCCAAGGCGCAAATCGTTCGTCCTTGTATGTTATCTGCGATATTATCAAGCAGATCAAGATCTTCTATCCGCCCTTTGCCATGTTCAATACGGTTGACAATACGATAAAGCCATCCCGTACCCTCACGGCATGGCGTACATTGACCGCAAGATTCTTCATAATAAAAATATGACAAGCGCTCCAGCGCCCTTACCATGCAGGTTGTTTCATCCATGATAATGACCGCGCCTGAACCCAGCATGGACCCGGCCTTGGCAATGGAGTCATAATCCATATCCGTCTGCATCATAATATCACCGGGCAATACGGGCATTGATGACCCACCCGGAATGCAGCCTTTTAATTTACGGCCACCCCGCATTCCACCCGCCAATTCCAGTAATTCAGAAAAAGGGGTTCCAAGCGGTATTTCATAATTACCCGGCTTGTTAACATGACCGGATACTGAAAATATTTTTGTGCCACCGTTATTAGGTCTGCCGAGTTGAAGATATTTCTCACCGCCATTGCGGATAATCCAGGGAACTGAAGAAAACGTTTCAGTATTATTTATGGTGGTCGGTTTACCATAGAGGCCATAATTTGCCGGAAAAGGCGGTTTAAAACGCGGCTGGCCTTTTTTGCCTTCTAGGGACTCCAATAATGCTGTTTCTTCACCACAGATATAGGCTCCATATCCATGATGATTGTATAGTTGGAAACTGAATGATGAACCCAGGATATTATCTCCCAGATAGCCAGCGGCGCGCGCCTCTTCAACAGCTTCTTCCATGCGCTCATAGGTTTCCCATATCTCGCCGTGAATATAATTGTATCCTGCTTTAACACCCATTGCGTAGGCGGCAATGATCATTCCTTCGATCAGCAGATGGGGATTAAACCGCATGATATCGCGGTCCTTAAATGTACCCGGCTCCCCTTCATCTGAATTACAAACGATATATTTATCCCCTTCATAACTCTTGGGCATGAAGCTCCATTTCAACCCGGTAGGAAAACCAGCGCCTCCACGACCCCGTAGCGCCGATTTTTTTACTTCTTCAATAATTTCTTCTGGCGTAATTCTTTGCGCCAGTATCTTTCTAAGAGCCACATATCCTTCGCGTCTCTCATAGCTCCCAAGCTTCCAATTCTCAGAATCGGATGGATCAACCCCATTCATTAATGTTTGCGGGTACTGACTCATTCGCCCAGCTCCTCCAACAACTTGTCGATCATCTCGTTGGACATAAAACTGCACATACGCTTGTTATTAACCAACAATACGGGCGCATCGCCACACGCCCCCAGACACTCGCCTTCTTTTAACGTAAATTTTCCATCAGAAGTCATTTGATTGAATTCAATTCCCAATTTTTTCTTTAAATAGGCTGCGGTCTCATTGCTACCCGATAAAGCACAAGGCAAATTAGTACATATCGTAATCTTGTATTGACCCATCGGCTCCAGGTTATACATATTATAAAATGTAGCCACTTCATACACTGCGATGGGGGGCATACCTAAATATTCGGCGACAAAGTCCATTGTCTCATTAGCCAGCCAGCCTTTCTCTTCTTGCGCAATGGCAAGCGCTGACATGACAGCCGACTGCTTCTTGTCAATTGGATACTTAGCAATCTCTCGATCTATTCTTTTAAGGGATTCAGCGCTTAACATCGTTATCTGTCTATCTCACCAAATACTATATCTTGTGTACCAATAATCGCGACCACGTCAGCGATCATGTGCCCTCGTGACATTTCATCCAGCGCAGCCAGATGTGCAAACCCAGGCGCACGTATTTTCAGTCGATAAGGCTTATTGGCTCCATTGGATACCAGATAGATGCCAAACTCACCTTTGGGATGTTCAACAGCCGCGTAGGTTTCACCCGGCGGCACATGAAAACCTTCTGTAAATAATTTGAAATGATGAATCATTTCTTCCATATTTTGTTTCATATCTACCCGTGAGGGGGGCGCAACTTTATGGTTGTCTGTAATCACCGGCCCCGGATTCTTACGTAGCCAATCCACGCATTGTTTGATAATGCGATTGGATTGACGAAACTCTTCCATGCGCACCAAATAACGGTCATAACAATCCCCATTAACCCCTACCGGTATATCAAAATCAATCCGATCATAAACTTCATAAGGTTGTTTCTTTCTTAAATCCCACTCTACTCCCGAACCACGCAACATTGGACCAGTAAAACCCAGTGCTTTGGCACGATCAGGGGAAACAATACCGATATCGACCAAGCGCTGCTTCCAAATTCTATTGTCAGTCAACAGCGTCTCGTATTCATCCACATACTTTGGAAAACGATTCGTGAAGTCTTCAATAAAATCTAATAAAGAACCTTCCCTGTTAGCATTTCGCAAACGCGTCTGTTTTTCATTATGAATTTTAGAAGGTTGATACTTAGGCATGGTATCAGGCAAATCGCGATATACGCCACCAGGCCTGTAATAGGCAGCATGCAATCTGGCACCTGACACCGCTTCATAGCAATCCATCAAGTCTTCCCGCTCACGGAAAGCATACAGAAACATTGTCATGGCGCCCACATCAAGCGCGTGCGCACCGATCCACAATAAGTGGTTCAGAATGCGAGTAATCTCATCAAACATTACCCGTATATATTGCGCCCTCAATGGCACCTCAATCTGCAACAGCTTTTCAATCGCCATCACATAAGCATGCTCATTGACCATCATCGAGACATAATCCAATCGATCCATATATGGAACTGATTGAATATACGTTTTATTTTCCGCTAACTTTTCAGTTGCACGATGCAATAACCCAATATGTGGATCCGCACGCCGCACAACCTCCCCATCCAACTCCAGCACCAAACGCAATACACCGTGAGCTGCCGGGTGCTGTGGTCCAAAATTCATGGTGTAATTACGTATCTCAGCCATAAGTTACTTCAAAGAATTCTTATCTAAAAAATAATCATTTTGGATGAGCATCAGGATTCACAGTCTCCATAATGCTCCTCTCGTATCACAAGCGGTGTTATTTCTCTCGGCTCAATACTGACAGGCTGATAAATAACACGTTTCTGTTCTGCGTCATACCGCATCTCAACATTACCTGTTAATGGAAAGTCCTTACGGAAAGGATTTCCTATAAAACCATAATCAGTCAATATCCGGCGCAAATCCGGATGGCCGGTAAAAACAATACCGTAAAGATCAAATGCTTCACGTTCAAACCAATTGGCAACAGGCCATATTTCTGTCACCGAGTCAATTACAGGAAATTCATTATTTTCAGCTAAAACCCGAATACGTAATCTGTGATTACGATTAACCGACAGTAAATGATAAATAACCGCAAAGCGTTTATCTCGCAAACCCTGTTTTACGGATAGATCATTCCCATAGGTTGAATAATCGATCCCACACAGATCAATCAATGTATCAAAATCGAATATAAAATCGTCACGCAGCATCGTGCTCACAGTGATAACATCTTCTGCACGCACAATGATCGTTAACTCACCATATTGCGTTTGCAGACCGGCCAATTTATCTGCCAGCACACTCTTTAATGCTCCCGCGAGACTTTCCTGTTGAATGATAGACGACATACTTGAATTAACGTGCAATGGTATTGGTACGGTTTATTTTATTTTGTAACTGGATAATGCCATACAGCAGCGCTTCCGCTGTAGGCGGACAGCCCGGCACATAGATATCGACCGGAACAATGCGATCACATCCGCGCACTACCGAATAAGAATAATGGTAATAACCTCCGCCATTAGCACATGAGCCCATTGATATTACCCATCTCGGCTCAGCCATTTGATCATAAACTTTGCGTAAAGCCGGGGCCATTTTATTACAAAGCGTACCCGCCACTATCATTACATCCGACTGTCGGGGGCTCGGCCGGAATACTATGCCAAAACGATCAAGATCATACCGCGATGCGCCGGTCTCCATCATTTCAACCGCGCAACAAGCCAATCCGAAAGTCATTGGCCACATTGAACCCGTACGTCCCCAGTTAATAATCGAGTCCAAACTTGTAGTAATAAAACCTTTATCGAGAGTTCCCTCAATACTCATAGCATTAATCCCACTCCAATGCTCCTTTCATCCATTCGTAGACAAAACCCACCACCAGGATACCAAGGAATACCATCATCGCAACAAATCCAAATAACCCAATTTCATCCAGTACGATTGCCCAAGGAAACAAGAATGCAATTTCCAGATCAAATAAGATAAATAAAATCGCGACCAAATAATAACGCACATCAAACTTCATCCGCGCATCTTCAAAGGCCTCAAAACCACACTCATAAGGCGACAGTTTCTCACTATCCGGACGATTTGGCGCAAGCAACCAGCCACATAGCATGGGTACCACACCAACCAAGAACCCAACTATCAGAAATAACAGGATTGGAAAATAATTTTCAAGCATTTTTAAAAATTTTATTTAAATAAATCAAGCTTACAAAAAAATTCCTGAACTGCAGACTTTACAAATACAATCATGTGTGGTGCCGACGGCGAGACTCGAACTCGCACAGCTTTCGCCACCGCCCCCTCAAGACGGCGTGTCTACCAATTCCACCACGTCGGCGGCAAAACCATGCTATTTGTATTCAATGAACTACTAGATCAACACTTTCTTAATGACTACTCGGGTATTTGACCAGCTTTTGAACTATCCCCAACTTCAGGTATATCTGTATTGCGTTGCTCTAGATCTGCTGACGTTCTTTCAGCTTCTTCAATTTGATCCATGATGCTCATTACACTCGTATCTTCAGTTTGATTCACCGAAAGATAGGTTAAACTCATACTTGTAGCAAAAAACATCGCCGCAACAAAACTTGTCGCACGGCTCAGAAAAGTCGCTGAGCCACTCGCCCCAAATAAACTGCCTGATGAACCGCTACCAAATGCAGCACCCATATCCGCACCTTTGCCATGCTGTAATAATACCAAAACTATTAATACAACCGCCAACAAAACATGCGCCGACCAAACCAAAATTTCCAACGTGTTACTCCAAAAAATTTAATTATGTACTGCGCGACAAATCGTAATAAAGTCATTCGCAACAAGTGATGCACCGCCTATCAAACCACCATCAATATCTGACATAGCAAACAACTCGGATGCATTACCGGCTTTGACACTACCACCATAGAGAATGGTCAGCTCTTTGGCTATATCTATATCTTGTACCGCAACCTTTTTTCTTATAAAGGCATGCACATCTTGCGCCTGCTGAGGTGATGCCGTTTTACCGGTACCGATAGCCCAGACTGGCTCGTAAGCAATAACTGCTTTACTCAGCGTTTCAATACCAGCCAAGTCAATGACTGCTGCCAGCTGTTCCTCTATAATTTGTTCAGTCGTCCCCGCCTCACGCTGTGCAAGGGTCTCACCCACACATAGGATGGGCGTTATGCCTGCTCGTTGGACCGCCAGATATTTCTCTGCAACAGTACGATTATCTTCACCAAATAGTGTTCTTCGTTCAGAATGCCCTACAATTACATAGTGACACCCAAAATCATTTAACATGGAAGCTGATATCTCTCCGGTATAAGCACCTTTCTCATACTGGCTTACATTTTGGGCACCCCAAGATATATGGGTATGTTGTAATTTATTCTGTACCGATGGAAGATAAGGATAAGGCACGCAAACAGCAACCTGAGCATCGCGTAATCCGTTCAAGCCTGCAATAACTGCGCTGAGTAATTGTTCATTCTCCACTAAATTACCATACATCTTCCAGTTACCTGCAACCAGCTTTTTACGCATTTTACCTCTAACCTCTACTTCCCAAAAGGGGCGATGCTACCCTTGATTCCTTATCTAGTCAATCGTATATCGATGCCAGCCATTCAATAAAACTGTTTTATATTTGACTGTAAGTCGGACATTTCCTGCTCAAAAACAGCTTTCTTTATTCTTATTAATTGCTTTAATTAATATAATGATCCTAATAAAATTAGTATCGATAAAATACACAGACCGCCATTTAAGTTTTATATTCCATTATCCAAATCGGCCTGTAATGTAGTCTTCTGTTTGTTTATTCTTTGGCTTAATGAAAATTGTGTCTGTCACATTAAACTCTATCAATTCACCTAAATACATATAGGCTGTGTAGTCAGAAACTCTAGCAGCCTGCTGCATATTGTGCGTCACTATCAATATCGTAACTTTATTTTTTAAGTCAGTTATCAATTCTTCAATACTGGCCGTTGCTATGGGATCAAGCGCGGAAGTTGGTTCATCAAACAACAGTATCTCAGGATCAGTTGCCAGCGCACGTGCTATACAAAGCCTTTGCTGCTGTCCCCCGGAAAGATTGAAAGCCAAGTCATGCAGACGATCTTTGACTTCATCCCATAAAGCCGAATTACGTAAAGCCACTTCAACTCTTTCATCCAGAATAGCCCGCTGTTTAATGCCCCTAACACGCAATCCATAGGCAACATTTTCATAGATTGATTTGGGAAAGGGATTCGGTTTCTGAAATACCATACTTATCCGCATTCGCACTTCTATCGGATCAACATTCGATGCCAGAATGTTTACATTATCGGGATAAAGAATAATCTCACCTTCATAGCGATTACCCGGATATAAATCGTGCATGCGATTAAAGCTTCGCAAAAATGTTGACTTGCCACAGCCGGATGGCCCTATCAATGCTGTAATTTTTTTATCATGCAAGACCATATTGATATTTTTTAATGCATTAAATCCGCCGTAATAAAAACTAAGATTCTTAACTTCAGATTTATACTGGATTGGCTCTGCAATTTTTTCTTGATTAGTCTGCATTATTCTCTTACCACTTAATATTTTTGCGCATGCGATAACGTAGATAAATAGCCAGTCCATTCATCGCAAGTGTCATAACAACCAATACCAGTCCTGCTGCCGCAGCATTGAGTTGAAAAGCTTCTTCTGGCCGTGAAACCCAGTTAAACATTTGTATTGGCATCACAGTAAAGGGGGCCGTCAGCCATTCAAACGATACATAAGGAAATTCATCTTTCACAGGAGATGGCGGTAAGAAAGCAATAAACGTCAATGCGCCAATAGTTATAATTGGTGCGGTCTCACCGATTGCTCGCGCAAGACCGATAATAATACCTGTTAAAATACCAGCCGATGAGTAAGGTAATAGATGATCTGATACTGTTTGCCATTTAGTTGCTCCAAGTGCATAAGCACCTTCGCGTATGGTAACCGGTATAGATCGTATTGCTTCACGCGTTGCAACGATTACAACCGGTAAAATCAAAAGCGCCAAAGCCAACCCCGCCGCCAAAATACTTTGGCCAAAATTTAATTGATATACAAATAAGCCTAATGCCAGCAATCCATAAATAATAGATGGAACACCTGCTAAATTAGTGACGTTAATTTCGATGATTTCTGTTAATAAATTTTTAGGCGCATATTCTTCCAGATAAACACCTGCCCCAATGCCCAGCGGCACTGCCGATACGGCAGTGACAAACATAACCAATGTTGTTCCAACCCAGGCTGATAAAATCCCTGCAGCTTCGGGCCGGCGCGATGGAAAGGAAGTAAAGAAATCCCAGGATAGACGTGGCATACCATCAATTAGCATATGTGCAAATAATGCCATGAAAGTCAATACAGCAATCATTAATGCAAAAATACCAGCTATCATAAAGATCAAATCCCATCTTTTATGTCGACCGATAATTTTTCTAATTTCTTCTAGATTATTTATACTTTTCATCGTAAAGCTTTACTCGATAGCGCCACTAGAAATTTTATTAGATTTGACAATTTAACTGTTCTTATAAGCTGAAGCTCATACCGATCATTCAATAAATCTCGCGATATCGCTTGCGCAATACATGCCCAATGATATTAAACACCAGTGTTATTAACAACAAAGTTAAACCAGCGGCAAATATTGTTTGATAGCCGATACTTCCGTGAGGTAGATCCCCCAGGCTGACTTGAACAATATACGCAGTAATTGTTGCTGCCGGTTCCATCGGATTCCATGTCAAATTCGGCTGCATTCCTGCAGCAATAGCCACCACCATCGTTTCCCCTACCGCACGTGATATGCCCAATATATAAGCAGCAGCTATTCCAGAAAATGCTGCTGGCATAACTACCCGGATAGCTGTCTGGAAACGTGTGGCTCCCATAGCGTAAGAGCCTTCCCGCAAATTCATTGGAACTGCGCGCATCGCATCTTCAGTCATCGAACTTACATACGGTATGATCATAATCCCCATCACTAATCCGGCAGATAACAAACTGAATCCTGGCAGCTCAGGAAAAATGATTTGCAGTAAAGGAGTCACAAACAGCAATGCAAAATAGCCATACACGACTGTCGGTACACCACCCAACAGTTCCAGAAAAGGTTTTGCTATCTCACGCACACTAAATGGCGCAAACTCAGAAAGATAAATAGCAATGATCGTTCCCAGAGGCAACGCGACCAGCAATGCAATGAAGGAGCTTACTATCGTACCGGAAACTAACGGCAAGATTCCATAATGCGCATCATCAAATAGTGGCGTCCATTGGGTATCCGTCAGGAATTCCCAAACGGATACATGTTGAAAAAACACCAATGACTCTTTCACCAACATCACGATAATTGCTAGCATGATTGCAACAGAAAGTACCGCCGACAGAAACAAAAGCGCTTCTATAAATCTTTCGTGCAAGTGACGACGAAAACTATATCCAAGTTTACCCGTATGAGATATTTTATTGTGCGACTCTTCTGTCACCGTGAAAGCCCTTCTATAAGTTGGAGCATTATAGTAAGAGAGCCGCTAATTAAGGAAAAAGCCAATCTCACACATTCTAATTGAGCGAGATTGAAATTAGCTTGATTTATTTCAGAACAAATTCATTAAACATTTACACTATCAGAGCTAACTAGCACTGCATGTTTAAAATAAACATTCTATCAAAAAGATTCTTTCTCTTTATGATGCTCTTCCTACATGACAGAATTCTGGAGACATTGCAATCCCCAGAATTCATACTTACCTTAAACTATCCTGCTTCGAAAATAACTTCAGAAGATAATTACTCCTCATCCTCATCGCCATCCTCATCTTCGCTCTGAGCTTCACTGTCT
>ERZ1292633.1646-Hain-H41-02um-R1-1646-length-23894-cov-4_pt1 | contig 23894 bp, 25 predicted proteins | sample MGYA00564406_ERZ1292633 | MGnify/ENA primary metagenome ERZ1292633 (study PRJEB36523, sample SAMEA6512639) | groundwater metagenome | collected 2019-01-08 | study: AquaDiva: Metagenomics assemblies of 32 groundwater samples | reverse complement strand
AAATATACAGCTACTATGATATTGGAAATATACGGCGTCTGTATATTTCCAATATTATAGTCATGGTTTATATTACTTTATAGCAATTTTCAAGAGAAATCTCTAAACAACCTAAGGTAGACTGGGTTTTTCATTGTTACACTTTGTTTTGACCATGTTAACCACACATGATGAGTCATCTTGATTCTAACATCGCCAAAGAATTATCCGTCAACTTGATTTGCCTGTTATGTGGCGATTAATCAAATCCGTATTTGCTATGTTTGGCTTTTGGAGTCTGAAAAGAAATTTCTTAGGCAGATAATCTTTACAAAAATTCGATGTGATTTTTCATCTCCTTAAATTCGAGGACTTGACAAATTAGCATGAGTCCACGTACCATCTTCCCTATTGGAGTACGTTGGTGGGCATAAATGATACCACTGTGTTCAAAGCCTTGAGCATGCAGCCGTAAAAAGTCCTCATCTTGAGTAAAAATAACCCTCTTTTCCTTTTTGGCAAAAGCAATCTGATTCTCATCGCTTTCTCCAAGCATCCCAGAGTCTTTTGTCGTCAGAACTTCTACGCCTCGAATCTCTAACCCTTTCACAACAGAACTAGGAACATGTTCGTCTGTATAAAATCTAAGCTTTTTGCTCATTTAGTTTTTGCGATACTTTTGAAGGCGTTTTTAGTCTTAATTCTTCTACGAAAGACTCACTTACCTCAATTGATTTGTCAATCTCGGTTCTATGATCATAATAATAAGCCAAAGCAGCATAAACGTCAGCTAACGTCAGGTTATATTCGGCTGAGATTTCATCAGCGTCACGTCCCAACAATTCATGCCAAACTACAATATTTTGTACTGTGATTCGATGTCCAGCAATTCTAGGCTTGCCGCCAGCTATTCCTTTGGTAATTTCGATGTGTTTATCTAAAGTTTTCGTACTCATTCTATCTATCTCCTTTATGAAAATAATCTTAAGGATTCAAATTACGCTAAATGGAATTTTACTACATTTATTCAACAATGCCATATCAATTATTGCTGATTGAATTAAACATTTCGATTCAGGCTGCCCGCCGGAAAGACGTGTCGGGCTGGCAAACCTGAACCAGCAGTGAATGAATACAGGATTTATTCACAGATGTTTTGAACGGTTATGTTTTGTATAAGTTTCGCAACCTTCACCCTGTTAAATGTTTTACCATACTAATAACTTTATAAAGTATTATATGCAGAGACAATAACCAACTTTTGAGAGCACTACGAGTAAGATATATTTAACAGGGTAAAGGTTGGGGCTACCCAATTAATAACTTATTTTTTAGATTCGTCTTTGTGGTGGATGCCGAAGAGGAGTTTTATGGTTTCTACGTATTGGTAGCCTCCGCCGTTTTTCGCTTTTTCTTTTCCTACTTTGGCGGGTTTGTGGAGAATTTTGTTGAGTGTGCGCTGCATTGTGTAGACTATGTGTTCCCACTCTTCATGTGCAATCTCTCCGAGTTTTGGACGCAGTCTTTCAAGTTCCTGCTCGCCTATTTCATGGAAGTGGTTTCTTAATTGTGAAATGGCAGGGCCAATCTTCAGTTCTTCAAACCAGGCCATGAATTTTTCTACCTCTTTTTCAATGATTTTCTGGCATTTGCCAAGTTCTTTCTCCCGGTCGTCTATGTTGCTATTTGCTACTATCTGAAGGTCGTCAATATTATAGAGATAGACATTGTCAATCTTCGCTATTTCTGGGTTTATGTCACGGGGCACGGCAATGTCTATGAGCAGCATGGGGTTGCCTCTGCGTGTCTTTATAGCATTCTTTATGTGTTCCGTATGAATTACGTAACGAGGGGCGGCAGTAGAACTGATGATTATGTCTGCCTGCGGGAGATAATCTTCAAGATTTTCGTAATTTATGGCCTTCCCGTTATATTCTTCGGCAAGGGACTTTGCCTTGTCGTAGTTTCTGTTTGCGACTATTGCAGTATTTGCACCGCGCTCTACCAGATGTTTTAATACGAGCTCACACGTCTCTCCGGCGCCAATAATAAATATCGTCTTGTTGGAGAAATCTTTAAATATCTTGATGGCAAGATCAACGGCTACCGAACTTACTGATACCTTGCCTCTGCCGATGTTTGTTTTTGTATGCACGTCCTTGGCAACGTTCAGGGAACGCTGGAAGAGCTGATTAAGAATACTGCCTGTTGTTTCTGCGGAAGCCGCCGTCATATATGCTTCCTTTACCTGTGAGAGTATCTGGGTTTCACCCCTGACCAGAGAATCGAGGCTGGAGGCAACAAAGAACAAGTGCCTTACGGCATTAATATCCTGATAGTGATACATATGGTCAGAAAATGTTTCTTTTGGCAAATCATGAAATACAGAGAAGAAATCCAGCAGGGATTCCTTATTCAGAGAATTATCGGGTGATGTGGCATATATTTCAACACGATTACAGGTTGATAGTATAACTGCTTCTGACGAAGGGAAAGACTGTGTAAAGGAAGACAATGCAATCGGAACTGCTGAAGCGCTGAATGCGAGCTTTTCCCTTATTTCTACAGGGGCAGAGTCATGATTAAGACCAACAGTATGTAAGTTCATAGTATAGTAATTTCCATTTTGGACGCAGATAAACGCAGATTATAAGGATTTAAGGAAACCTAAGACAAAAAAGGGTTTTTATCTGTGCATATCTGTAAAATCCGTGTCTTATTAATTTTTTTTTAAGATTATTTGTTTCTAAGATTTAACTTTTGTTATTCTGGCGTCAACCGGCGATACATTTTGTTCAAGTGTTACCGATCTCTTTTCATAGCCATGTTTATGCCCCATTAAGAATGGGCCGATAAAGGTAAGTAATACGATAGCAAAGCCTACTATGGTAACTACAGCTACCTTTGTTCCATGAAATGAGGCTCCCAGTCTCAAGTGTAAGATTGCGGCATAAATAAGCCATGTGAGAGAGCCTAATAATACTTTCGGGTCAAGGTACCAGAGTAAGCCTAAAATGTTGGATGTCTTTGCCCATACAGTACCTTCAACAAGACCAATCGTCAGGAGAGGAAAACCAAACGTGATAGTCTTCCACATTAGCGTATCCAGGGTTTCAAGAGAAGGTAACCTTTCGAAAAGTGGGCCAAAGGCCTTTTTCTTTAATTGTCTTTCTTGTGTTAGGTACATTATACTGAAAATAAAAGAGACAGTAAAAGAGGCATAGCCCAGGAATATCGGAATTATATGGGCAAAGAGCCAGAATGTCTTTAAATTATAAGTCAGTACCAGGTCGTTTCTTACGAGTGCGACTGAGGCAATCGAAAATCCCGTAACTATTGGCATTACAAATGGAGTGAGTGATTGCAGCCTGTATAGAAATTTGAGTATCACAGAGAGTAAGACAATCAGTGAGAGGTAGAATGTAGATGACTCAAACAGGGTAGATATCGGCAGCGTACCTGATCCTATACTTACAACTATTAAGAATGTGCAGTGAAATGATAAACCAGTAAGGATAAAGTAATCGGCCAGCCTTTTACTGAATTTTTGGGGACGGCATATAGAGCCGACTTCCCAAATTGAATCCAGGAGATAGAGAACTATTGCCGCTATAAAAATGTATTGTATTGGACTGAGTATGGCTAACATAATTATCTGACATTAAGTGAAACCCGAATTGAGTGATGTATTTCTGTCCTTATAAGTGAACACCCGTCCATCTTACCTGTCTGCGCCTGCCTGTGCGTGACCGCACGCAGACAGGTGCCACGCACAGGCAGATGCCTATGACAGATAGATGCTTGAATAAAATTCTCAATTCAGATAAAAGATTAGACGAGTTAGTTTATACAAAAGAAAACAATTAATCAAACAAAAAAGGCGACCCTCTTTGGACATCATTTTTTTATTGACAAAAGTCAGAATTTGAGATATTTTCTTGATTACTAAGTTTAGATTTACAATATATTTATAAGGAGGGGGTGTGGATTGGACCCAGTAGCGAAGAATTTCATACGAATGAGTGTAATATATTTTGCCATTGCCGCAACTATGGGAGCTTTTTTCATGTTTAGTAATATTTACCGCAATCAGTTGTTTCATGCACATACCCATTTAATGTTGCTGGGATGGATGTCTATGATGATTTACGGAGTAGGATATCACATACTACCAAGATTTAATGGAAACCCTGTAGCCTTCCCAAAGCTGGCCATCATTCATTTCTGGGTGGCAAATGTGGCTTTAATTGGTTTTGTAAGCACATGGGGAATCAGCAGATACGGAGGTAGTAAGATACCGGAGCAGGCATTTGCGGTATTGAATGCAATAGGAATATTTATGTTTGTTACTAATATTCTTGTGAGCATAAGAAAACCAAAGGAAGATTAACCTAAAACATTGAGGTAAAAATTTATGAGTGATGAACCAATTACGATTACAAAGAAGTCAACTATTGGAGAGGTTTTTACGAAGCATCCTGAAACAGAACCGGTTTTCAAGAAATATTTTGGTTCCGGTTGTTTTACTTGTCCAGGTTCGAAGACAGAAGACATAGCTTTTGGCGCTATGATGCACAATACTACTCCTGACAAGATTATCGAAGAACTGAATGAGGCAATTCAAAATAAGGCTAACGAAGGCAAGTAAATACATTTAAAGAGGTTACTCCGATTAATCAGGGATTGACTTCTTTGATATATAACTATATTTCTTGTTTAATATTAAGAAAAGGAGTACAGATAATGTCAGATGACTTGAAAAAAAGAGTGGAGAAATCTTTGGATACAATCAGGCCTGCCTTGATGGCGGATGGTGGAAACGTTGAACTTGTTGCCGTAAAAGACGGCATTGTTAAGGTTAGATTGCAAGGCGCCTGTGGCACCTGTCCTAGCGCACTTATGACTCTCAAGCATGGAATAGAGGTCAGGGTTAAGGAAGATGTTCCTGAAATTCAGGAAGTTGAAGCCGTTTAATACCATTATTTTTAACATTAAATTAGGAGTGGTTAATAATGAGTCTGGTTCTAGGGCCCGTGCATCATTGGATGTACAACAAGATAAAAACTACAGAAGCAAGAGAGGCGAGTATTGCTGATGCATTGAAGGAAAAATATGGCCGGGAGGCTGATGAAGTTTTGAACTCTGTTTACGATAAACATCCACTCTCAAACCCGGATACACCACTTGAGGAATTACTCGAAAACGTGCCGATACACCAGGGTATACAAAATCTGATCATAAAGGCTGAAACCCGGGAAGCTGCTACGATTGCTGCTTTTTGTGAAAAATATGGTGATGAAGCAAAGGAGCTGGTAATAAAAGCTGCTCATGATAACGGTGTGAAATGTGGTAAAAGAGCGCTCGTTGAAAAAGGAGTTAGTGGTGATTGTACTGCCGAAAAGGCATTCGAGCTTCTTAAATCTTATTTGTGCGACGGGATGCCCTGTGACAGGGGGGCCCAGGCGCAGAGTGAGGCTGATGACCGCACCACATGGGATCATACCGAATGTGTCCATGAACAGTACTGGAAAGATGCAGGCGCATCATTTGAGACCATGTGCGATATGATAAATTCATGGATTTCAGGATTCGGCGAAGGAACTAATGCGAAGATAAAGCACACAAGAGAAAAGGCTATTGCGACCGGAGATTCAGAGTGTTTAAACGCCTTTGAATTATCATAATAACCATCAAATCTGGAAACTATTTCTTTTGATCTGCATTTTTACGAAAGGCTTGCAGTTGTTTGAACTGCAAGCTTTTTTTATCTATATATAACAGAAGTATTCTTTCATTCGTACTGATCATTCTTTGGATTTGCATTTCTTTTCCTATCTTAGATTTCATAATAGATAAAGATGCTATCACTTGAAAGATATTCACGTCAGATACTTTTTCAACATATAGGCGAGGAACGTCAAAAGTTATTAATAGACAGCTATGCTGTCGTAGTCGGCTGTGGGGCGCTTGGAACTGTTTCGTCCAGTTATCTCACAAGGGCAGGTATTGGACACATAAGGATTATAGACAGAGACTTCATTGAAGAGGGTAATTTGCAAAGACAAATACTTTTTGATGAAAATGATATTGCAGAAGGTCTTCCCAAAGCTGTAGCAGCTCAGAGAAAACTCCAGAGGGTTAATACTAAAATAAATATAGAGGGAATTGTTACTGATGTCAATTATGCTAATATAGAAGAACTAACTAAAGATGCTGATATAATTCTTGATGGCACCGACAACTTTGAGACGAGGTTTTTAATTAATGATTCTTGTGTAAAGAATAATATCCCCTGGATATATGGAGCATGCATGGGGAGCAGGGGGCTGGTAATGAATATTATACCTTCTAAGACTCCTTGCCTCAGGTGTGTTTTTGAGACTATGCCTCAAATGGGTTCATTTCCAACCTGTGATACTGCCGGCGTTATCGGGCCAATTGCAGGTATTATAGCGTCGCTTCAGGTAACTGAGGCAATCAAAATTCTGGCAGAAGATTACGAATCAATAAATAAAACGCTGATTGAGATTGATGTGTGGGATACAAAATTCAAACAAATAGACATTGCAGACTTGAAAGATTTAAATAATTGTCCAACATGTAAATTACACAAGTATAGCTATCTTGAGGCTGAGGATGGGGTAATGACCACACTCCTTTGCGGTAAGAATGCCGTACAGGTAATGTGTCGAAATATTAGCAGCATAGATTTAGAGCAATTAGCAAAGAGGCTGGCGGCTATAGCGGATGTAAGAAGTAATGCATTTATGTTAAAATTTAAAGTCAAGGATCATGAGTTTACGGTTTTTCCTGATGGAAGGGCCATTATTACCGGAACTGATGATTTTAGTACAGCGAAAGGTTTATATTCAAAATATCTTGGTATGTAAATTGTTATGATATATTTAGACAACGCAGCTACTACGTTTCCAAAGCCGGAGTGTGTTTATGAAGCGATGGATAAATTCTTGAGGGAGAAGGGCGCTAATCCGGGACGCGCCGGGCACCGTATGTCGGTTGAAGCAGAGCAGGAGATCGAGAAGGCAAGGTTTACTGTGGCGGGGTTTCTCGGCATAAAGAGTCCTGAGAGATTGGTATTTACCTTCAATGCCACAGACGCACTTAATATGGGTATAAAGGGGTTACTGCGCAAAGGCGATCACGTAATAACCAGCAGACTTGAACACAACTCTGTTTCAAGACCGTTATCAGGTTTGGAAAAGCAGGGTGCAATCACTGTAACGAGGGTGGAGAATTCAGATGACGGATTTATCAGTCCTGATGACATAGGGAAGGCTATCAGATCAAATACAAAATTAATAGTCTGTACCCATGCCTCTAATGTTTTGGGAACTATACAGCCGATCAGGGAGATAGGGGAGATAGCTCGTGAAAGAGACATTGTATTTATGGTTGATGCTGCCCAGACTGTGGGTGTGTGTGATATTGATGTGGAGGAACAGCATATAGATATGCTGGCGTTTACGGGACATAAGGGGCCATTTGGACCTACGGGTAGTGGGGGATTGCACGTTGGAAAAAACGTGCAATTACGTGCGTGGAGAGAAGGCGGTACAGGGTTTGAGCCTGAGTCAATCTCACAACCAGATACACTTCCATTCCAGATGGAGAGCGGAACTCCTAATTCAGTAGGGATAGTTGGCCTGAGAACCGGTATAGAGTTTTGTATTAAAGAAGGTATAGAAACAATCAGACAACACGAACGTAAACTTGCACTGAGACTGGTAAGTGCATTGGAGAGCGACGACAGGTTCGAGATATATGGTAATGTTGATGAAGACAGGAAGGTGGGAATTGTATCCATAAACATAAAAGGATTAAAGCCTGGTGAGGTCGGCGCTATTTTAGATAACACATTTAATATAGCCGTAAGGCCTGGCTTGCATTGCGCTCCTTATACACATCAGAGAATTGGAACGTTTCCGGAAGGGACGATAAGGTTGAGCCCGGGTTATTTTAATACTATGGAAGAAATTGAAGAGACTATTTCAGGGTTGAAAAAAATTGCAGATACCACATAATTACTAGTTATTTTTGAATGTACCATTGCGGTTTGACACGTGCATGCGGGATATTAGGGCTTGCAGGATCTACAGTAACTTCTCGACGGCTTGGCGATACTACCAAATCCATGTCTTCCATCGGAACAGCTCCCAAAAGTACTTCATCACCAAGAACAAGTGCACACACAAAGCAAAAGCGGTTTCCGAAACTTACACGGATTGGCCCAACATAAGGGACATTCATCTTGCGTCCATCAGCAACTGAAACCTCTCTCTCAGATTCCGTCTTAAGTTTAAGTTGAATGGCCACGTGTTCTGGTATACAAAGCATAAGTGCGCCTGTGTCCACAAGCGCTTTCACCAGTATAGCACTCAAATCCGGCTGGCCGGGATTACTCAACTTGATTTCAGTAAAAACATACCCCATTTCTTTACTCCTTATTCAATCACTTACCAAATGCATATACCTTCCAGTCTGTGCTTCCTACATATACAGAACCTTTTGAGTCTATAGCCGGTGATGAAAGTATTGGGAAAAGTGATAAAACATGTTTCCATTTCAAAGCCCCATCTGGTTTTATAGCATACAAATTCCCATTCCACGAGCCTACAAAAATCGTCCCATCAGAGCTTATAGCGGCAGATGATGTAATGGTTTCACCTGTGTCGTAAGACCATTTCAATGTTCCGTTGGAATTAATAGCATAGAGCTTGCCATCTTTCGCACCAACATAAACAGTCCCATCAGAGCTTATGGCGGGAGTAGCGTCTATTCTCGAACCAATATTATATTTCCAAATCAGTTTACCATTGTTATTAGAGTCAAGTGCATACAATGTTCCATTATGAGAGCCAATGAAGACAATACCTTCTTCACTGATTGATGGAGAAGAATCAATTTTGGCTTCTGTCTGGAAACTCCATTTGATTCTTCCTTCAGGACTTACGGCATACAGGTGTCCATCCTGTGAACCGAAATACACTATTCCATCATCCCCAATAGCCGGTGATGATGAAAGTATGTTAGTAGCCGTTCTGTAGGACCATTTCTTTGTGCCATTGGGATTAATAGCATATAGGTTTCCGTCCCATGCTCCTATATATATAGTTCCATCTCCATTAATCGCTGGGGAAGAATATACGTCCGAACCGACAAAGTATACCCACTTAATCTTGCCATCAGGTTTAAGAGCTAAAAGTTTTTTATTTTTACCGCCAACATATATAGTTCCGTCATCTCCTATGGCAGGAGTGCTGTATAACTCGTCTCCTGTTTTGTGATGCCATTTTTCTGTCCCATCTGAATTCAGCGCAAAGATGTTGCCGTCTGTGCTGGAAACATAAATAGTATTATCAGGGCCTATTACGGGAGATGACCAGATTTCACCACCCGTTAGAAAGTTCCACTTTATTCCATTTGAGTTTGTCCCTTGGTATGAGCTACGACCTGTATGTTTAAGATCGTGCATAAACATGGGGGACTGATTCTCATTTATCTGTGCTGTTATCGAATTAATACAGATGCCGAGAGTTATTAAAAAAACGGCCAGGATGGCAAACTGTTTAGATGAAAATATTATAATGGTTTGAAGAAAAAACTTCATATTGTGTCCTTTCGTGGCTAATACATCTATATATATTTTAGGAATTTCAAAAGTACCTAAAAAATGAACTCAAATGGCAAGCATTATCCACCATTTCTTATTAATATATTGCGGAGCTATGCTCTTTATAATTGCAGTTTACTGCCATATCTTTAATGTACTAACAATTTTGGAATAATAAGAATTTGGCCTGTCTTTAGTAACTTTTTGTCATCTATTGTTTCTTCATTGGCATCATAAATAATGTCCCACATTGAAGAGTCATCGTAATATTTTCTTGCAAGATTATAAAGTGTGTCTCCTGATGCTACTATGTGTGTCCCGGAGTTTATGGCCGTTCCTTTTTTCGGTTTCTTCTCAAGCGGGACTTCAGAGCCCAAAGGTTTTTTCTTCTCATTCGTTATTTCTGGTATCAATAATTCTTGTCCAATGTAAAGGGTATCCGGATCTTTCACATTGCCCTTGTTTGCCACATATATCTTTTTCCATTTTTTTTCGTCACCGTAATACTTCTTCGATATATTTAAAAGGTTATCATTCGGTCGTACTTTGTGAATAATCTTGTCTGAGACACCAACAGATGAGCGTTTATGATTCTCCTCTGTTATTGTTTCTCTATCATCGGATGGGATTTGCTGTGCTACTTCTATTTTCTCCGTTATCTCTGTTATCTCTTCTGCAACAGGTATTTCTGAAAATGTCTCTTCAGGTTCGATAGAGGCAGTTTCAATTCCTTCCCATTTGCCTTCTAATGAAGTATCGTCTTTAGAAGATTTAATGGGGGTTTCTTTTGAATGTTTCTCTACAGGTGTAGTTTCTTTTGCTGTTGTTGTTCTTTTCTCTTTGATAAGTTCGTTTATATCAATTTCTTTAATTTCTGATTCTGCTGTACCCTCTTCTGACAAAATTAAATCTGGTATTTCTGTTTTTTTGTCAGTGGTCCTTGTGCTAAGAAACACTCCGATAACTACGAGTATTACTATGCCGAGTATTATTCCGATTTGTGTATCTCTTCTCATAGTTTTTCCTTTCTTTATGAAAATGGTTGATTTATGCCCTAGACGGCTTTAAGGGATTTCTTTTTGGCGCTGTTGGTGTTTTATGTAAAAGTTTATATGCAATCCAGATTGGAAAGAATATACAAATAATAATTACCCTGAAGACTTTTTTAATGAATTCCCAGTCAAGCAGGATCGGGCTGGCAATGAAGATAGAAGAGTATGTACCGACCACGATACCGACCATCATGACAAATGCAAAACCATGTATCGCCGTTCCTCCAACAAAGTAAAGAGCAGCTACAGCACCGAAGGTGGTTAAACTAGTGAGAGTGGTTCTGCTTAAAGTCTGATTAATACTAGCGTCAATTAACTCTTTTGTTATCGTTTTGTGCTTGCCGGCAAGGTTTTCTCTAATGCGGTCAAATACTATAATTGTGTCATTTAATGAATAACCGATCAGTGTCAGGAAGGCAGCGATCATGGGCAGATTTATTTTTATATCACCAAATATATTTCCATAGTGATCAGCGATTGCAACTGCACCTACGGTAATTAAAACGTCATGGACAAGAGCCAATACAGCGGCCACCCCAAATCTTAGTTCACCAAACCTAAACCATATATAAATAATTATCGCAAGGCAAGCAAAAAACAGGGAAAGGGATGCTCTGCTCTTCATTTCAGCGGCCACTGTTGAACCTATGCTGACCACCCTTTTAAATGGATCGGGTTTAGACATCTCTGCATCTGAATTTTCTGTGTAAATCTTGTCTTTGAAGGTCGCAAAAATATCTTCACGTATCTTTTCCTGTATCTTTGATGCATTTAATGCTTTCATGCCTATCATGTAATCTCTGGACGTTATATCCACTCCGGTTATTTCACCAACTGAATTTCTCAATTGTTTTGAGCCTGAAAACATCTTTCTTAAAGAATCTTCATCAATGTTATCTTTTAGCTCAATTTGAATTGATGAAGTGTCGACTATCTTAATTGGAGGTATGTTTAAGGAAACTCCCATTAGTTTTATAGTTTCCAGCACATCTTTTGGTCCTGTAACTTGTAATTCTTTGAAAGCAGCCTTTCCTCCTGACGTTTCTCTTGCCGACACTACAATGTCTTTGTAACCTTCGTTCTTCAGTACTATTTCCAGGATGTTGGGATCAACGGGGTTTTGAAGATCTATAATCATTGTAGAGACCGCTCTGTATTGTGTATTCCTCGGATCGTCTGTAATAGAAGGAAGGTCATCTTTTATATCACCATATTGCGGTTTTACTGATGAAATATCAAAAAGACCTGTGAAGAGAGTGGTTACGTTGTTTATTGTTTCCACCCTTGATCTTTCCTGTGTCAGTCCGGAAATACTAAATGAATATCTTTTGCCTGATTTTCCGATAGGATATACAGAAAAAATGCTATCTCGTCCATAACCAGCCTCTTTCAGATAATCCTGGATGACAAGTTCATCTACAGGTTCATTCAAGGTTAACTGATAATTTGAAGGATCACTATAGTTGATTTTGCTGAATAACTTCTCATCAATTACGCCTTGTATGTCATTCACTATCTTTTGAACGGTTTTGTCATTGTTAAAACTCCTAATCCTGATTCCAAATTCAGTTGAATCATTTATTGTATTAGTGGCGTCTCCACTCGCCCATATATTCTGGACTTCAGCATTGGGATAACCTGTAACTTCCAGTTTGTTTCGAATATTCCCAACAGGTGTTGGTTTGTTCAGCTTTAAATGAATAAGCGTCCCTCCGGTAAAATCTATGTCATAATTTTCTTTGCCTCGCAATACAAATACTGAAATGCCAATTATGATCAAGACAAGTGAAGCTGTCATGGCAATGCGCATATAAGACACAAAGGATATTTTTGGATTTCTGAATATCTGTAACATTGAGAAACTGCGCATAACGCCTATACCCAGGAAAAGCTCAAAGATTACCCTTGTAACAAATACGGCGGTAAACATGTTGATCAAAAGACCGGCTATCAATACTATGGCAAATCCTTTTACAGGGCCTGTTCCCGCCGCATATAAGATAAGCGCAGTGATTAAGGTTGTTAAATTTGAATCTACGATCGTTGTAAAAGCTCTTTCGTAACCATTTTTAACAGCAAGTCTTATTGCCTTGCCTTTGGCCTTTTCTTCTCTTATTCTTTCAAAGATCAAGACATTTGCATCAACTGCCATACCTATCATCAAAACGAGGCCGGCAATACCGGGGAGTGTGAGTGTTGCATTCAGGATGGCTAGAGTTCCTACAACTAAAAATATGTTGAGGATGACAGCGACATTTGCAACAGTCCCTGCGCCCAGGTAATAGATGCAAATAAAGAGTATGGCAAATATTCCGCCAATAATACCTGCAAGAAGCCCTTTTTTGATTGAGTCTTTACCCAGACTTGGACCAACAGTAGTTTCCATTTCCAATTCAAGGTCTGCAGGAAGACTGCCTGCACGCATCACGGCTATCAGGTCATTAACCTCGTCTTGAGTAAAGTTGCCCTCTATGATTCCTTTACCGGGAATTCTGTCACGTATTACCGGAGCGGAATATAGAGTTCCGTCCAGGATTATGGCTAATGGTTTCCCAATATTACGTTCCGTTAAACGTCCAAATTTGGCCCTGCCTTCTTGATCGAATTCAAATCCGATGACTGGCTTTATATCTTTGCGGTCCGGGAAAACCCTTGTAAGGCTCTCCCCCGTTACTTCGATCTTGTTTCGTACCAGAAACCAATCCTCGGTTTCTGCTTCTTCCCCCTTCTTCTTCCTGAGCCAGTGCTTGTAAAAACCCGGTACAGGTTTTCCTGCTTTAGCATCACTGTATTCGCTGCTATCAGGAGGGACAGCCAGTCTGAATTCAAGTTTTCCGAGTCGGGTTATTCGCTGTTTCAGACTCTCGGTTTCGCTTTTCGTTGCACCGGGAACCTGTATGAGGATCCTTTGCATACCCTGTTGCTGAAGCCTGTATTCTAATACACCTTGTGGGTCTATCCTTTTTTCTAACAATGATATTATTTCATTTGTCAGCCCGGGGTGTTGCTCACCTTTTTCTTCTGCCTTTATCTTGTACAGGAGTTCAGAACCTCCTCTTAAGTCGAGGCCAAGCTTAATTTGCCCTCTGGCGATGTACTCAACATTCTTATGGATTTCGGTTTCGCCTTTATCGTTTGTTTCTTTCTTTATTATTGTTTCTTTTATTATTGGGCTTTTAAACAAAAAACTAAAAAAAGAATCATTTATTATAGAACGGTCAACTACTTTGCCGTTTATTTCTGTAATTTTTTCTGACTTTATTGGTGTATCCGATGGCGGGCATAATGCCATTATGGCAATAGCAATAATTATTACGATCAATGGTATCTTCCATCTCAAATTCTTTGGCATCTAAATTGTCTCCTTAGCTCTTATAGTATGTTTATTCTGTTCAGTTGTCTTCTTGTTCACCTTTTGTTACCGTTACGGATGTGATAGCGCTTTTGTCAATTCTCAATTTTACATCCTTGACATCATCTACCCGGATTATGACTTCATTTTCCTTTACGGATACGACGACACCATGCACGCCTCCAGATGTTACTATCTTATCCTGTTTTCTTACGTTTGAAATCATTTCCAGCCTTTTTTTCTCTTTTTGTTTCTGGGGTCTGATGATTAGAAAATACATAATTGCAAACATTATAATCAAAAGCGGTAAAAATTGCATCATGGGATTTTTTGTTACTGTTTGCAATAAGAATAAGAAATTCATTTAGAGTCTCCTTTAAAAAAATGTAATGTTTCCGAGTTTAAAATAAACTGTAATTTTTATTGTAGTGCAAGAAGTTGAGATTTAAAGGTCTTAAAATTACCCTCAGTTATCGATTGCCTTGCTTTTTCCATAATATCTTCAAAATAGCTTATATTATGCAGGGACATAAGACTCAGTCCCAGTATCTCGTTTGCTGTAAACAAATGTCTGATGTATGCCCTTGAAAAGTTTTTGCAAGTATAACAGTTGCAATTCTCATCAAGAGGTTTCTCGTCCTCTTTATAACGGCTATTATTAATCTTTAATTTGCCTTCAGACGTAAAAGCACAGCCATTTCTGCCGTTTCGGGTCGGTATTACACAGTCGAACAAATCAATTCCATGCTCAATTCCATCCAGAATATCTGCAGGGAATCCAACACCCATCAGGTATCGGGGTTTTTCTTCAGGCAAGTGTGACACAGTATATTCAAGCACTTCGTTCATCAGCAGATTCCCTTCGCCAACACTCAAGCCGCCAATGGCATATCCATTGAATCCGATTTCTACCAGTCTATCAGCACATTCTTCACGAATGTCCTTAAAAACACTTCCTTGTACTATGGCAAATAAAGCCTGGCTCTTATTTTTGTGAGCACTAAGGCAGCGTTTTGCCCAGTCTATCGTTCTATACATGGATTGTTTCGCCCTGTCTCTTTCACATGGATAAGGCAGGCACTCGTCAAAAGCCATTATAATATCAGCCCCTAAAGCATTTTGTATCTCCATTACGTTTTCAGGGCCTAGAAATTTACGAGAACCATCTATCGGAGACTGAAACTCGACACCATCATCTGTTACTTTAGTTAAGCCTGCCAGTGAGAATACCTGATAACCACCACTATCAGTAATTATAGCCCTATCCCATTGCATAAATTTATGTAACCCGCCAAGTTTTCTAATAACATTTTCTCCAGGTCTCAGAAACAGGTGGTAAGCATTGCAAAGCAAAGCAGGCACATTTGCTTCTTTTAACTGAGAAGGTGTCAATGTTTTTACAGTTGCTTGTGTGCCAACCGGCATAAAAGCAGGTGTGGTGATTAAACCATGGCTCGTGGATATTTCCCCACATCTTGCTTTTGTGTATTTGTCTGAGGCCAGAAGCCTGAAATGCAAAGTCCCTCCAATGGAATTTATTTCTTAATAAATTTTTACCAGATTAATTTCCGGGTAATAGTGTTTTAGAATATCGAACCATTTAAATCCCGAATTTGCCATGCCTTGTGTTCCATACTGGCACAATCCAACGCCATGTCCCCAACCACTCCCGTCAAAGGTTAGTGAGTTGCCATTATTTTCGACCTTAAAAGCTGTGCTGCGTAGGTGATTTGGGCCCACTATAAGCCGAAACTCGTTTGCATTAATCCTTTTTGTTCCTCCTGAATGTTCAATCTTGATTGTAGAGCAGTGGCCGCCGGGTCCGATTTCTTCAGCAACTATATTGTTTATTTTTATTACATTAAATTTGGCATTATCCAGTTTTCTTTCAATCTCGTCCTTTTTAAGATTAATCTTCCAGTTATAGTATTTTGATTTGTTGCAGTACCCACAGTCTACACCACTTAAAGGGGGGATGCTCCTGAGATTAAACACGGTATAAATGTCTTCTGTGTGACCTCCACATGTACTGTGAAAATATCCGGGGAAAAGTTCCCAATTATACATCATTACAGTACCTCTGGATTTATCAACTATTTCTTTTGTCTTTGGTTGGTATTTGTAAGAACCATTGTATGCAAGGTCTAGTTTGTCTATGTGATACAGAGCATGGTCTTTGCGTTTTCTCTGATAAATTGCGTATGTTCTTGCGGCAATTACCTGTGCCTGTATTGCGTCATCCAGCCACATTGCCGGCATCTCTCCATCAATAACGCCGGGTAAGTATTCTTCAATACCTATTTCCTCCAATACAGAGAATCTGTCCTTATTCTGTGGTACCAGTATAAGCTTACCACGATACTTTGATTTATCAATTCTGACAAAACCATTATCAGTAACAATGCCGACGCTACGGTTTGTTTTCACAAAAGTAGCAGAGGCTTCAGATGCTGAATGAGGGGTCAGTGGCCTTGTTCGAAATTCTCCTGATTCTAAGTATATGACTGACTTTGGCAAATTTGTCCTGCTGGCCAGAGTTTTGTTACTGTCAAGGTCTGAAATACTATAAGAGTCACTAATTTCTATTTCTGTTTCTACTACATCTTTTTGTAATAACACACGAATGTCTGGCGGGTTCTTCAGGTATTTGTCATATTTAAGCACGGTTTCTGTTTTCTTGCTGGTACCGAGACAAGATACAAGCAGTGCAATTAATAACAAGATAGAAACCAGGCCAAATAAGACGTATTTAATCTTTGAAGTAATTATGAACAATTTATGGGTTCCTCTTTGAGAGGGTTATTATTAGTCATATTCTCTTTTAACTTCCAACTTCCGTATAAGTTACGAGTTGTATCTCTGTATCTTTCATATTCACTGAAAATACAACCACAATATGATTGTCTATATAGCATTTTCTTTTTTGCAATTTCGTGGCTGCATTCACAAAGATGCCTGTAATCTTTATATTCGAAAGGTATGCCAACTTGCTCTGATATTTGTTCACCGATTTCTTTGATCTTCTCATGATCCTGTTGTTTGCTGAAAAGTAACGTTGAACAGAATGCGTTAAACCCTTTTTCTTTTGCATAATTGGCTGTATTTCTAAGCCTTAATCTATAACAATCTTCACATCTAGTATTTCCTTCATAGTCAACTTGCTTCAGATATTCCATTAATCCATATTCCTCACAATAATCTATTTCTATAGGATCACTTTCCTGGAATATGTGCACTGCCTTGAGTCTTTTTCTGAATTCCAATAAAGGATGAATATTGGGATTATAAAAATAGCCATGAACGTGTATTTTCTCTCTCCTTAGTTCTTCTAGTGGTGCGCAGAGACAGCCTGCACAGCAAATATGTAGTAAAAGATTTATCATTTAATCAAAAGATAGTATACTTTGTTTTCCTGTAGCAACCTTATGACCCATATATTCGTATGCCTGTTGTGTTGCAATTCTACCTCGAGGAGTTTTGCTTAAATAGCCTTTTTGAATCAGAAAAGGTTCATAAACTTCTTCTATCGTATCTTCCTGTTCATTTACGGAAACAGCAATTGTCTTCAAACCAATAGGCCCGCCGCCATGTTGTATTATCGTCTGTAGTATCTTTCTGTCTAAGTTTCCAAAGCCATTGTGATCTACCCCCAACATATTAAAGCCTAATTTTGTAATATTTTCTGTAATTTTGTTACTGCCTTTTACCTGTGCGACATCTCTGATACGCCTTATGAATCTGTTTACAATCCTTGGTGTGCCCCTGGAGCTTTTTGCAATCATCTCGGCGCTTTTTTCATCAATGTCTATTTTCAACGTTTTTGCAGATTTAATGGCAATCTCTTTTAATTCCATCCATGGGTAGAAATCCAGTCTCTCCAGTACGCCGAACCTGGCGCGAAAAGACGGTGTTAACAGCCCCTCGCGTGTGGTAGAAGCAATAAGAGTAAAATGCGGGAGATTAATCTTTACAGATCTGGCGCTCGGTCCCTGGTCAATCATGATATCAATAGAAAAATCTTCCATTGCCGAATAGAGATATTCCTCTGTAGTTTGGTTCAATCTATGAATTTCATCTATAAAAAGGATGTCTCCTTGTTTTAAATTAGTCAGCATACCGGCTAAATCACCTGGTTTATCAAGAACAGGGCCTGAGGTCGCTTTGATGTCTACATTGATTTCGTTGGCAATGATTTGTGCAAGCGTTGTCTTTCCTAATCCTTGCGAACCTGAAAATAAAATATGGTCAAGCACATCACCTCTTCTCTTTGAGGCTTCAATATAAATATGCAGGTTTTCCTTGATTGACTCCTGTCCAATAAAATCAGAAAATCTCTTCGGCCGCAGTGTGATATCAAGAGCCTTGTCATCAGGGTCAACATTGCAGGAAAGGACATTATTGTCAGACATTTTTAAAACACCATAAGATTGTAATTATAAAAACTGTAGCTAACTATACACGGCTTAAAGCCTCTTTGATGAGTACTTCAACACCATCTGAGACATCAAGATTCCTGGAAGCTGAATTTACGGCCTTTTCTGCTTCAGGCCTTGTGTAGCCGAGTGAAATCATTGCCATTATTGCATCTGAAATTATTGCCATCTTCTTTATTTCAGTCGAAGACACTGCATCAGGCAAAATACTTTTTATCTTTTCCTTCAACTCTAATATTATTCTTTCCGCAGTTTTTCTACCTATTCCCTTAATATGCTGTAAAGATTTCGAATCATTTGCAACAACATACTTTTCAAATTGACTTACAGAACTACTTGATAGTATTGTAAGCGCCATGTTTGGGCCGATACCGTTGACGGAAAGAAGCAAATTAAACAAGTCTCTTTCTTCCAGTGTAGAAAAACCGTAAACTTTTAATTCATCATCTCTTATTGAGAGTTTTGTGTATAATTTTGTGCTTTCCTTGTTTAAAATCCTTTCGAAAGTTGATAGTGGTATGTGGATTTTGTACCCAATACCATTGGTTTCGATTGTAGCAGTAGTAGGAGTTATGTGAGTAATATTACCATAGATATAGTCAAACATAAATCAATTTCGAATAGGCCTGCGTTGTTAAGGGATTAAAAGCAAAAACGTTGTGTCTATAAAATAACTAAATAGCTATATGTTTTACAATTAATGGAAAATTCAGGTACTTAAGCAAAATTTGTGGGTGAGATAACTAAAGAAGCCCGTCATAAGTTTCATGAGATTTGTCAAATGTGCGGTTTGATCTTAAGTATTTATCAAAAATTTAGCCTTTGTCGTTTCCGCTATATAGTTCTAAACCAAGCTCATCAAGCTGGTTTTTTATTTCATCGATATCTTTCTGCTTGAAACCATTCTGTTCTAAAAGTTCAGTCTCTGTTTTTAACACTAAGTCGCCTATTGTCTCGATCCCCATCTTTTCAATAGCATTTCTACAATGTTTGGAAAACTCTATTTCCGAAATTGATTTTGATAGATTCCCTTCGTATCTACCTGTATCTGCATCAATAAACATTTCTGCCTGTTTCATTTCTTCAACGGCCTGTCCAAGACGCAGCCCTTTTTGGTTAAGTATATTTTTTATTTCTGTTAAAGAAGTTTCTCCGAAGTTTTTGTACGATAATAGTTCAAGCTCAGTTACTTGCGTTAAATCATCCAGAGTTTTAATATTCATGCGTTCCAGGCAATTTTTACTTCTAACAGATAGTTCAAAATCTGAGATTGGAATGTTTAAGACTTCTGTTTCTTTACCTTGTTTCTTTACCTTGTCTTCGTCATAAAGCATACTTATGCCGGCTCTAGCGTCTTTAAGAAAAAGCCTTGCAATTTCGTGATTCGGATTTGATTGTAAAACTGTTTCATAACAAGAAATAGCTTTCTCATAATTATCGGTGTCTTCATATAGCAGTCCCAGGTTAATCATCGCATTGGTGTATACAGGGGCTTTATTAATACATTTTTCATAATATTCGAGCGCTTTTTCGTCTTCTCCGTCTAAATCATAATCGTAAGCAAGGCGAAACAATGAGTTAGGGTGAGTGGGATTAATTTCCAGAGCACGATTATAGTGTGTTACAGCATCTTCATATTCACCAAGATCATCAAGGCAATGTGCCCATTGGTAGTGAAGATTGGCTTCGTTATCATATGTATTTGATAATTCCTGAATCGATTTTAGTGCGTTCTGAAGATCGCCAGACAACCTTTGTGTTTCTACTATATCTATTAGTATTTCAAACTCTTCTGTGTCTGTTCGTTTAGACCGTTCGAAGTAATCAATTGCCTTTTCATAATCTTTAAGTTCTTGATGGCATTTACCAAGAAAGTAGCATACAATCTTACTGGACTTTAGTTCGGCAAGTGTTTCTATGGCTTCTTCCTGTTTCCCTGCAATCCAGAGGCATATACCCAAAATTAATGTGTTTTCTTTTCCTTCTGTACTATCAGCCTTGCTGATGGATGATCTTAACTCCTTGACATTTTTTTCAAATATCTCATAATTTTCTTTTGTCGTATAAACCTGATTTTTTAATGTGATTATGTTTTCTATGGTCAAAGCCTCTTGAGAAAATGCTTCCTTGAAATCTAATTCACTACTTACCATTTACTTTGCTCCCTTAATAATTAATAATTATATTTGTAGTAAAGAGAAATATCCAAATTAAGTGACTTGCGTTATCACCGGCTACAGATATTGGCAATTGGAAGGTGTCAAAAGTTAAAAACAGACCACCTGTATCGCTGTAATTAATATATATCAAATATATTTTAAATTGCAAATGAAAATTTGTCGGAAATTAAAGGTTTGACTAATACTTATGACTATGATATAGATAAAACCTCACGTTTGAAATGACAGACATTTTTCCCAAATCAAACCTTTTTGACAAACTTTTAAGGTAATCCGCAATTCTTTTGTCTAAACTAAATTAATTTAACATGAAAAACAAGTCTGAAACCAGAATAAATGACATAGCATTTGGGGAAAAGTATCCGTTAGTCTTGATTGCCGGACCCTGTGTAATTGAAACGGAAAAGGATTGTTGCCGTATTGCCGAGAAATTGAAAGATATAACCGATAAGGCTGAAATTCCATTTATTTTCAAGGCTTCATATGATAAGGCAAACCGTACCTCTATAAAGTCTTATAGAGGTCCTGGTGTTAAAAAGGGTATTAAGATTCTATCAAAGATTAAGAAGCAAATCGGAGTGCCTGTCCTTTCTGATGTTCATTGTCAGAGTGAAATTGATGTGGTAAAGGATGTTTTAGATGTCATCCAAATACCTGCATTTCTTTGCAGACAGACAGATCTAATTCTACATGCGGCTAAAACAGGAATACCCATAAACATAAAAAAGGGGCAATTCTTAGCGCCTTGGGATGTTAAGAACATAGCAGAAAAGGTACTTTCAACAGGCAATAAGAATATAGTATTTACTGAGAGAGGCACAATGTTTGGTTATAACAATCTTGTAACTGATATGCGTTCTATTGTTATAATCAGGAATATGGGATATCCTGTAGTTTATGACGCTACGCATAGTATTCAATTACCCGGCGGAAAGGGCTCGGTCTCTGGTGGGCAAAGAGAAATGATTGGGCCGTTAGCATGTGCTGCTGTTGCTGTAGGTTGTGACGGGTTATTTATTGAAACACATGAAAAACCCGGACAAGCCCTGTCGGACTCTGCGTCAATGTTGCCTTTAAGGCAATTACTGCCTCTTATAAAGAAGGCAAAAAAGATACGGGAGTCCTTATAGAGAGATTTATTCCTATAATGATGGCATGGACAAACTTTGTTTGTCAGTGTTTTCAGCGTATGTAGCAAATTGCATGGACAAACAAGTTTGTCTATGCCACCCTGAAAAAGCTGGAACAAACGGATTATCTTAACTCATTGAGAAGTTACGATTAAAGTTATTATGCAAGAGAGCAGTGACTTAGCTGAATTAATCGAGATAGTAAAGAATTTAGGCAGAATATACGACGAGGAAAATATAAGGGTTAACATTGATTTTGACCCAAACGATGGTATGACTATTGTTAAATTTCAGGATTCAAATACCAAAAAAAATACCATTTTTATAAATTCAAATAATAAAACTATAAGCGGAATTGATACCACTAAATTCTGGCTGCCGGACTATTCCAATACACAAAAAGCAAATAAAAGGGTTCTCAGGTTTCTCGAAGGCAAGGGCTATTCTTCTGTAAACATAACCTACAGGAAAAAGTAAAATTACCGTTTTGTATTATGTAAGGGCGTTTTTAACTTTTTCCGGTATTGCTATTGGTTTTCTGTTTACATCCAGACATGCAAGGAGGGTGGAGCCTTCAGCAATCAGCTTTTCTTCATTAATGCGCCTGATCTCATAACAAAATTCAACCCTTGCGAGTTTCATCTTAGACAAACATGTTTTTACAACAAGGAGATCATCGAACATTGCCGGCGCCCTGTATTTACAATGCGCTTCCGCTACAGCCAGGAAAATATTTTCCTTCTCAATCTCTGCGTATGAGATTCCGTGATTACGTAAGAATTCTATCCTGCCCATTTCGAAATAAACAAAGTAGTTAGAGTAATACACTATACCCATCTGGTCTGTTTCCTGGTATCTTACTCTAACGTTAATTTCATTACATTTCATGTGAACGGAATTTATGATCTAGCTGCTTTAAGGAATGAATCACTGTAAATTTGTTTGTTCAGAATCATTTCTGCGCATATTCCCGCATCCATCAAGTCTTGATCCAGGACGTCCAGTAATGCAGTATCCAGGCCTGCTGCAACTGCCATTATTAACATGGTCCTGTTCAATAAGGATTTTTCTTTTGTCCCCTGTGAGAAGTTACTTAAGCCAACAGTTATATGCGGTTGTGGGTCAGAAAGGAGTTTTATCTGGCTGAATACTTCCAGCATATAGCCGGGCTGTTTCTGGTCTACATTCACCGGCAGAATGATCGGGTCAATAAAAACCTTATCCATGTCCATGCCATGTTCCAAAACCTTACTAACAATTGTTGCCGCAATCTCTACGCGTGTATCCACGTCCTGGGGGACGCCGTCTTTGTTCATGGTCAGGCATATTAATGCAGCATTGTGTTCTTGCGCAAGCGGTATGTATATATCAAGGGCTTCCGGTTCGCCTTGTGAAGAGTTTATCATAACTTTATTTTTAGCTACTTCAAGTCCGGCCTTGACTACGTCTAATTTCTGGCTGTCTATGGCAAGAGGTGTTTTTACTGCTTCCTGTGTAGTCTCTACCAGCCATCTCATGGCATCGTGCTGATCTGCCGCTGCCGTGCCGACGTTTATGTCCAGATACGTTGCACCGGCTTCAGTTTGTCTCTTTGCCAGTTCATGGATTACGGATGCATTCTTTTCTTTGATAGCCCTCTTTACATCCAGAAACATTCCGTTAATTCTTTCAGCTATGGTTATCATTCTCTTCTTCTCCTTCTAGGTAAGTTTTTCGATATGTTTTTTTACTATTGAAACAGCTTCAGGATGATTCATCCTGATTATATCAACACCGGATTGTATCAAGGTTACGGCAGTGATTGCTTCCCACATGATTCCTCTGTTGGCAAAAGATCCCCATTGAGGAGCTTCGCTGTCACTGGCCTTTGATTCCTTGGCACGCCATGATTCGTGACCCACATCACAAATAACCGGAGTTGACATCTGGCGGTCTCCTGACAAAGCTGCTATCCTTCCTCTTTCGTGAATAGAGTAGCAATACTCAATGCCGTAACCAAGAGCGCCGGTAGTCTGGAACATTACAATTCTGTCGTTAGGGAATCCCAAATCAGTTACCAGGATGTTGATTTGTTTTCCAATGTTTATGTCTACGGGCGCTTGTGTTATCAGGTTGTGTCCATCTGCAAGACATACGG
>ERZ1292633.1644-Hain-H41-02um-R1-1644-length-23901-cov-19_pt1 | contig 23901 bp, 25 predicted proteins | sample MGYA00564406_ERZ1292633 | MGnify/ENA primary metagenome ERZ1292633 (study PRJEB36523, sample SAMEA6512639) | groundwater metagenome | collected 2019-01-08 | study: AquaDiva: Metagenomics assemblies of 32 groundwater samples | reverse complement strand
CGCTAAAGCTTCGCGGTTCAAGAAAGCTTCGCTGGGCAAGCAAAAGGGTCACCCTTAAATTCCTCATTCTTCTTTTTGTCGCAGGTGAGCTACGAATACTTAGAGTAGCGCAAGACCGGAGCGCGACGGCGCGAGGTGGGATCGAAAGATTTTTCAGCAGAAAAATACTTTTGATTTTGAAATGAAATGGTATGCCTGCCCCGTAGTCAGCTTCGCTGTACTACTGGGGAAGCGGTGGGGGCGAGGGAAGTAGATTATTTATAAAATAATTCATGATTACGAAGTTCTTTTTTAATTTCTAAATAATTAGGAAGAGTTTTTTCCACAAGTGCCCAAAAATTTTTAGAATGATTAAACTCTTTCAAATGGCATATTTCGTGAACAAAAATATAATCCTGATGTTTTTTTGGTAAAAAAATTATTTTATAATTAATATTTAGATTTTTACTTTTTGAGCAACTTCCCCAACGTGTCTTTTGATTTTTGATAAAGATTTTATTGAATGAGAAACCGTACATCTTGTTATAAAATCTGACCTGTTCGTTTACGAGAGCAAGAGCTTTGTTTTTATTATCTAAATAATCTTTGTGTGAAAAAGTTCGAATAGCTTTACTATCTACACTTTTGAAAAATAGTATTTTATTTAAAACCCATTGTTTTTTGTCGGCGATAAATTTTTCAATTATTGTTCGCTCTATTCCAAATGGACTTGTAACCACAACACTGCCATCACAATAAACCGCAAGACGCATCCGTTTTGCCCTCTTACTTTTTTTGAGAGTATACGAAATCTTTTTTTTCATAATTTACTAGAATTTTTTAGTGATTATGTCCACCAATCTATTCAAGAATTTCGGAAAATCTTTCACGTTAAATCGACCTTTATAATCTCGTAAAATGAGTTCTTGCAAAGTTTGCTTGATATCTTTAACAAACACATCTCGCTTTGAAGATTCTTGCCACCCAGTATCAAGTTCGTCTTCAATTCTTATGTGCAATTCTTTTACAAACTCTTTTATATCGGCATCGTTTCCATCACTAATAAATTCTTGCGAAATTACATAAAGTGCATATTCTTTCAAATCAAGGCCTAGATCTTTTGCTTCTTCTCCCTTTGATTTTATATCTTTCATTAATTCCTCATAACGATGAATGCGCTCGGCAAGATCAATTTGATTTTGTTCAAACTCTCGGCGAATAGCGACTAGTCGCTCACTAAACTTCTGATATGCCGGATCTTCATCAAGATTGATTGAAATTTCCTGCTTGAGCATCTTTTCAAGATTCAACGCTTTTTCTTCCTCGTTCATTCCCTTTAGTCGCTCGAGTGTATACAAATCATTAACACGAAGTTCGCGGAAATTTTTTGTAATTCCTTCATAATCTATGATATTACTTTTTTGAATAAGATCCTTTACTTTTTCCCCATATTCTTCTAAAAGATATCTATCATTTTCACTTCTAAATTCCTTCAAAAATGCCAAATAAAAACTTGTAACCCATTCAAATGGCCGTATGTATTGTTTCAAAAATGGGTCGGGCGAAAGAAATTCAAATAAACTTCTTAATTTTGCATATTTTTCTACAAAATATTTTTGTTTATCTTGATTATCAATAAATATTTTTAAACACCGGCGAAGATTATCCATTGAAGGGTCTTCAATATTAACTCCAACAAATATTTTTGTCACATCACTCAAAACATCAGAAAATCTTTCCTTTACACGCTCTATATTAATCATTGCTGAATCGATAACATCCTCGTCAAAATCAAGTGCATCATAGAGGTTTCGTGTAATTCCGTAATAATCAATAATTTTACCCGCTTCTTTATTTTTATAAACACGATTTGTACGCGCAATTGCTTGCAGTAGATTATGATCACGCAGAGCTTTATCGAGATACATTACTTGCTCAATCGGTGCATCAAACCCAGTAAGCAACATATCGCAAACCAAAAGGAATTTCAAAGACGATTTTGTGTCTTTAAATTTTTCAATAATTTGCTCTCGTTCGTGCTTACTTGTGTTGTATACTTTCAAATCATCCGCATCGCTGTTTGGATCTCCGGGCGAATAAACTACAGCTGACCATTCGGGCGGTATGAGTTTATCGAGCAATTTTTTATAACTCGCTACAGCTTCGCGGTCATAAGCTACAATTTGTGCCTTAAATCCATTTGGTTCCACATAAAGTTTGTAATGTTCCACAATATCTCTGGCAACAGCTTCCATTCGTTTTGGCAATTTAACCAGCGCCGCTTTCTTTCCGTATTTTTTTATCAATTCCGTTTTTTGTTTATCTAAAAGATCACCAGCTATTTCCTCAAATTGTTGGTCGAGTTTTTCTTCATCAATGGAAAACTTTGAAAGTCGCGCTTCATAAGTGACCGGAATTGTCGCGCCATCGTCAATAGCTTGCTGAATTGAATAATAATCAAGATAACGCTTGCCTTCGCCCTCATAATTTCGGAAAGTGTTCGTGTGTGTTTTGTCGACGGGCGTTCCTGTAAATCCAAAGAAGAATGCTTTTTTGAAAGCATTTCGCATATTGATACCTGATACACCCTCGTCGCCTCGATGCGCTTCATCAGAAAGAATGATTACATTTTCATCAAGATTTTCTACTTTGTCGCCAAGCTCGGAAAATTTTTGAATAGTTGTAATAAATATCCCTTTTTCTGGTGATTGGATTTTTTCTTCCAAGTCCTTACGAGAAGTCACGCGAATAATATTTTTTCCTCCGGCATTGGTGAAAGTATCGAATATTTGTTGGTCTAAATCCACACGGTCAACCAAAATAAAAATTTTCGGATTAGCGAGGAATTTATTGAATCGCAATTTCCAAGCGGTGAAATACATAGTGAGCGTCTTGCCAGATCCTTGAGTATGCCAAATAAGTCCTTGCCGTTTTTCTTTATTCACAACGCGCTCAACAATTTTATTGGTTGCTCGCATTTGCTGATAGCGGGCAATCTTTTTTACTAACTTTTCCTTTTCTTTTTCAAAAAGAATAAAATTTTGCACAATATCCAAAAAATTTGATTTGGAAAGAAGTGAATACAGAGTCATTTCCAGCTCGCCACCAAGTTCTTTTTCTATCTCTTCATCTCGCCACTGAAAAAAGTACTGTTTGGGCGCACCCGTTGCTCCATAAACCGTTTTTAGTCCATCACTTGATATATTAAAGCAGTTTGGAATAAATAGTTTGCGAGCAACTTTTTCATATCGCTTGAGCTGGTCAATACCATTTTCAAAGCTCACACCCTCCGAAGCTGTCGGGCTTTTCGCTTCAATATCCACAAGCGGAATTCCGTTCACAAAAATCATAATGTCCGGGCGAATATTTTCGGTATCTCCTTCAAAATAGAATTGGTTGGTGACGACAAACTGATTATTTTCCGTATTATCAAAATCGAGCAGTTTATAGTCATGCTTTTTACCAGTGACAGAATTTTTAAGATTAACCCCATCTCTCAAAGCTTTCAAAAAATCTTCATTATTATCAATTTTTTTAACTTCATGAATTACATTTTTTATTTCTCCATCACTTATATTAGGATTAAGTACCCCAACAGCTCGCTCCAAAAAAGAAGTGATAATATATTCACTCTCCAAATCCCTAAGTTTTGCAAATTCCTCTGGCTTTATATACTCAAAATCCAGTTTATCTTTAATAAACTTGATGATGTGGTTTTCAATTGTGTGTTGTTCGTTGAATTTCATTTTTTACTCTTTAAGTTTCTCTGGTTTCTTCAATCCTTTCGTCTCTTCGGATTTTAATTTCCTTTCCACCTTTTTAATATCTTCCTCTGCTGGTAATCTTTCTGGAACAATCCCACGACTTAAAAGAGTTTTGCGGACACTTCGGTTATTTGTAATATGCTCTTCGGAAATAGACTGCTCTGATTGCAAACCTTTTTCTTTGGTGTTGAAAATAGTAATTTCTGTCGCAAAATCTTTTGCTTTAAGCAAAATTGTTGGTTGAAAATCTGCAAGTGCGCGACCATCCGGAACTCCGAGTCTACCTTTCATTTCCTGTGTTGTATATCCAAACAATGCTTTATCTCCCTTGCTACGAATAAGACCAAAATTTTTATCACTTCCCGTTTGTTCAAAAATTACTCCCGATAATTTCTTTTCTGTTTCGCTTAATTTGTGGCGAGCGAGCAATCTTTCTGAATCTTGGATTCGTTTTTCTATGACTTCAAATTTTCGTGTTTGCAGAGCAAAATAATTTTGAGCAAAAGCAATTTCTTCTTTTCGCGGATCACCATTTTGAGCTATCAGATAACAGGCATAGCGAGTGAGCATTATGTCCAAAATCTCTTTTTGAGCTCCCTTGGGCATTTGGATCGTTTTCCCGGCGTCGGCAAAATGATCCGACACATTGTGACCTGTGTTTTCACAAGCTATTTTTGCCTTTGAAATGACGCTTAAAAAATTGTCCCACTTGTCATATCCGAGTAATTGTTGTAAATCTCTCGCAAGCCAAAACTCAACGCCATTTTCCATCTTATTGGCGTATTGTTCAAAATTGTTTGTTAATGATTGTATTATTTCTTTTTTCATAATATTTTGTTAATTTATAATAGTTCTAACTTTTCCACTCAATAAATCCTGCATCAGACCTTTCTTGAGCAGAGTAAGTTTTTCTTTTAATTTTTTATTAACCGAAATCTTCTCATCAACAGAGGAAAGAATTCTCACAATTTCGTTCTGTTCCCCAACTGGAGGTAATGGAACAATGAATGAATTAAGGCTTGAATTCGTAATTTGGTTAATTGTTGCTCCTAAAAATTTATTTATTTGATTTTTGAATATATCTGAAAGAAATACTTGAAAAATAAAATCAGAGTATTTTGTTCTATACACGGACATGAAAGCCCCAAAAGAATGTCCTGCTGAATTTGCATCAATAAATGCACATTTGCCAATTAAATTACGACTTCCGTTTCTTGTGCAAAGCAAAATATCTCCTTTTCTTGTTATAAGGTGCTCTAGAATTTTACTGTCTACATAAACGTTGTCTCCATAAGAAATGTGCCCGTCTTGCACATTTGATGATCGGAGAACAAGAGTCCCTGTATCATCTGTCACATTTTTAGGTGAATATGTTAAGCCAATATAATTCGTCCCGATATCTCCTAGTTTTACCGCTTCCCATTCTGCTGGAATTTCGCCCAATTCTGTTTCCTTAAATTTTGTATGCCCAATCCCGCGAGTAAAAAGCTGTTGCATCAATCCACGCTTGAGCTTTTCTGTCGCCCCGATCACTTCCTGCGTTTTTGCAATATCCTCATCCACCATCCTCAAAATCTCCGCAATTTTTTGCTGTTCAGTTTTAGATTCTGGGAATAGTATTTTGTACGCCGAAATTGGCTGTCGTGTAATCTGAGGTTGTGCACCACCCGAAATAACGGAGTTCAGATCAGAATTATTTAAAAAATAATAAATATAAGGTTTTATAACTTTATTTTCGTCCACCTTAATAACCATGGCGTTACCAGTAATCCATGCTTGTTTCGGTGTCATACTTATGGAACCACAAGAAGCACCTCTGCAAGTGACAATCACTTCAGAATCTTCATGATTAAACCGATCATATTTCCCAATAATTCCATTTGCACCAAAAACTAAATATTCTCCGTCCGATAACATTTGAGTTTTTGAGATCGTCTGAGGTTGGTACAAATCAGCAATACTGCCGAGATTTGTTTCTCGCCATCCGTGGGGAATATTATTTTGTGTTGTATCAGTTTTCATTTATTTCGTGATTCAATTCCTTTCTCGACAATTTGATCTATGTATTTAGCTATATAGTTGTAGGCGTCTATATCTGGATTATAGACAGAAACATATTCAGATAATTTTTTCCCGTTTTTTAATCCTATTTGTTCAAAAGGATTTGTGCCTTTATTAGAGATTCCATATCTTGGATCTTTTAGGTTATGAATATAAATACCAACTAATCCCTTACCTTCGTTCCAAGTTTTTCTGATCTCGTAATCAACCCAATTACTTTGATAAGTGTTTTCTCCAATCAACACCACGACACACTCAGCTCGTGCAATATTTTTATCAATCCAGTTTTGAATCGCTGTTTCGCCGCCCCTTTTTATTTCTTCCCATTTGTTTGGTGTAACGGGCTTATCGTCTTCAATAACTCCTATGTTTCTAATTTGTTGAACTCTCATAACATCATCCTCAAAACGGAAACTATAAAATATTTTTCTTGTCATAATTAAAATATACTTATTAAACCTACTAACAACAATGTTGGTATATAAAAATACGCCAGAGTGCCCGATATCATGCAGTACCAAATAGAAGTTTTTCTCAAGCTCTCAAATTCAGAAATATCCATTGAAAAATCAATCTCATCCTCTTTTAATTTTCTAACTTTGTCATACAAACATCGGTAGCTTCGCTCCAAAGAAAGAAAATATGCATCATGTATCCAAAAAATTAAAACAACAAAAACTAATATAATTTGTAATTCATTCCGTCCAACCTCTAAAAAAGCTACTGACAAACCAACGACAAGCGTTATCATCCAACCTCTCAATGTGAATAAGTTCGAACCCATTCTAGTAACGACACCCTGAATCAATTCTAAATGTTTTAATCTTTTCTCGTTCATAAATTTAATATTTTAATTCTTCTAGATACCCCTCGACTTTTTTATCAATCACTTCGCGCTCTTTTTCAATTTCTTTCACCTCGCCCCACACAGTTTTCACATCCACAACTTCTTCATCCTCACCATTTTCTACATAGCGACGGACATTGAGATTAAATTCGTTTTCTTCCAACTCTTTGATATCAATCACGCGAGCATATTTTTCAATATCGCGATAATTTTCAAAAGCAGAAACAATTTTTTCAATATCTTTTATACGCAAACGATTTTGATTTTTGCCTTCTTCAAAATCCTTTTCAGCGTCTATGATAAGAATTTTATTTTTGTGATTTTCTGGTTTGTTTTTATTAAAAATCACAATCGCTGCTGGAATTCCTGTGCCATAAAAAAGTTTTACAGGAAGAGCGATAATGGCTTCAATCAAATCGTTCTTGATAAGATTTTCGCGAATGCGGCCCTCTGCACCGCCCCGAAAAAGCACACCGTGCGGAAGTACAATTCCAGCTCGCCCGTTTTCATTCATGGACTTAACCATATGAAGCACGAAGGCGTAATCGGCTTTTTTAGCCGGAGGCATTTCGTAACCAGCAACTCGTCCGTATTTGTCGGACTTAAATATTTCATATTCCCATTCACTTATTGAGTATGGGGGATTTGCAACGCAGATATCATATGTTTTGAGCGAGCCGTCCGGGTTTAGAAACTTCGGATCGGCAAGAGTATCTCCACGCTGAATATCGGCGCTATCAAGTCCGTGGAGGAACATATTTATTTTTGCGATCGCATAGGTGCCGATGTTGATTTCCTGCCCGTAAAGATAGAGAGAGCGAGCTTTCTTTTCTCCGGCTTCATTTTTGAGATGGTGATATGCTTCCAAGAGGAAACCGCCCGAACCCACGGCCATGTCATAGATGTGGTCTTTTTCGTGTGGCTTTAAAATATTTATAATTACTCGCTCAACTTCGCGAGGAGTATAAAATTCTCCACCTTTTTTACCAGCGTCAGCCGCAAATTGCTCAATGAGGTATTCGTATGCATCTCCAAGAAGGTCAGAACTGATGTAATTGTCTCCAAAATTGTGCTGAGAGAAGTGATTGATAAGGCGTTGGAGTGTTTCGTTTGGAAATTTGTCTTTATTAGCAAAATCTAGGTCGTCGAAAATCTTGTCTAACTTTGGACTGTTTGCGTTTGTAAGTTTATCAAAAATTTCATTGAGCTTATGACCGATTCCTTCCGCTTGTTTTTGAATTACTTCCCATCGGCAATCTTTTGGAACTTGAAAGCGGTGATTGTGATCAGATTTTGCAATTTCCTCATCGTGATATTCTTCAATAACTTTTTTATATTCTTCATCCCATGAATCACTGATGCGTTTATAAAAAAGGAGTCCAAAAATATATTTTTTGTAATCAGAGCTGTCAATTTTTCCGCGCAAAATGTCGGCACTCTTCCAAAGAAATTGTTTGAGTTGAGTGAGATTCATTTTCCCTTCGTCATCTGTTAAGGGAACACCGAGATCTTTTACAATACTTTTATCATTTGAAATTTTTTCAATATCTTCCGGACGATATTTTCTGTCGCCACGAGGGCCAATTCTTAGTGGTGCAATAATGCCTTTGTCCTCCCAATTACGAAGGGTGTCTTTATTAATTCCAAAAATCTTAGCGACTTCGCCTATTGATAAAAGCTTATTGTTTTCTTTAAAATTTGTCATATTTCCTATGTTATCATAAGTGCTATATTTCTGTCAAGCTTTTTGTAAAATTTCATATCTTTTCATATGTAAAGTATGTGCCGAAATGGGCGTAATCTTATTTTCTTTGAAGACCGCAGTTTACTAAAAAATTCCAAAAAAACCTCATGTTTACACAAAATTTCATTTGCCTGTAAGCCCGCATATAATTGTCTTCTTATATGAGATGTTTTTTGGTACAATGTAAATATGCCAGACGAAACTCCACAACCAGCACCCCAGCCTTCGCCAGAAGCTACGGCGGACAATGCCGAACCAACCACAACAGAAGCGCCTGTCCAGCAGACGGATTCTGTGCCTGTTGATGTGCCATCTGAGACCCCAGAAGCCCCTGCAAGCCCGGAAGACCCTGTTTCCCTCAAAGATGATAATCCTGCAAATGAGCCATTAAAACCAGCTCCTACACCCGAAAATACCCCTGTCCCCGAAAACCCCAATATAAATGTAGAAAGGCACGGCAATGATGTGACAATAACAGAAGTTATGGAAAAGCCAGAAGTGTCAAAGATGCCCTTTGACACTCAAACGAGTAAGGGGTTTTTGAGGGGTCTTTTGCCGAAGTTGAGAGAGAAGTTGGGTTTTAGGACAGAAAAGAGGTTGGCTAAAATTGTGGAATTGGCTCGAAACCCCACTTCGCTAAAGCTACGCGGGACAAGAGAAATTACAAACGATGACGTTGAAAAACTTTTGCATGTTTCCGATGCTTCAGCTACCAATTATCTTTCTAAACTTGTGAAGAGAGGAAGTTTGCGGGTTTCCGGTCCCAAAAATCATGCAAAATACCTCCCAAACTGATGGAGTTTGCGTATAAAATGATCTGGCTTGCGGCTAAATCCGACCGGATTTAGCCGCTACCCTCTCCTGTACTTTTTGTGCTAAAATATACGAGATATTAGATAAATAATAAGCATATGAAAAAAACAAAAATTGTAGGGGTGGTTGTGGGGTTGGTTGCGATTGTGGGGTTGGTTTGGTTTTTTGCTAAGGGTCCAGCCGTGCAACAGGTATCCAAATTGGATGTAATAGACACTGTTGGGGGTTTTTATAGCGATTGGCTTAAAGCATTAAAAGAGCCAACCGGCGCGATTCCAAATAGAGCGGACTTGGCTAAGTTGCCGATATTGAGCAGGGCGCTGAGGGATCATCTTACAAAAACATTAAAGCAGTCCGGCGCGACTCTTGATCCCGTCTTGTGTCAAACGGTAATACCAGAAAAGATTTCCACGAGGGTTGTGTCCGAGAATACAGAAAAAGCGCAGGTGCTGGTCATGTCGCGAGATAAAAAGGTGACCGAGCAAGCACTTATCACATTAATTAAATATAACGACGGTTGGTATATAAATGATATTCAGTGTTCACCCGGAGAATTTGGAGCGGAACGAGAATTTAGTTTTGAAAGTGGGGGTTATTTATTGAAAAGTTCAATTCCTTCTCCTTACAATTCCAAGAACTGGCACTTGATATTTGAAGAGAATGACCAAGCTGGTAATGTTATACCACTTTTCTTTGATTCAGAAAGTAAGTGTACAAGCCTAGATGGAAGCAAGTCCGTATGCAAGCCGGATCAATTTACCGAAGCTACAAAAGTATTTGTGCGCGGGCAAATGACTGAACGAGGTATCAGTGTAAAGCGACAAGAGTTTGTTAAATAGAAATTAAATAAGAAAGAATTCTTTGAAAACTGCCTCATACAGAGAAATGATGTGGCGGATTTCTCGTTGATTGATAAGAAAGTCGCTGCCGTTGTGAGCAATCATATTGCGTGCTTTGTGGGCCTCCCAAGCGGATTCAATGGTTGTGAAATCGCTTTTTTCAACCGCTTTTAATTTTTCGCCCATGGTGTCGCCCGGCAATTGTAATTTTTGCAAAAGTTCATCAAGAATAATGTCGGCTTCAATAATGGCCAGACGCCAATCGGATTGATTCTGAGATTCCGAAAGAGTTAAAATTTTTTGCCACTTAGTAACCATTGGATTTGGGGCCGGTTGAGCCGAAGTGGAAATCTGCATATCTTTTGGATCGGGATAAAGTTTGGCTTTTTCGGCACGCCAAAGAGCATCGGTCCATTTGCTTAAAATAAATGTGCCGATGGCCGCTCCCCCAGCCGTCACAAAACCAACAGTTTTTAAAATAAAACTATGATTTTTGAAAAAATTAAACAATCCGGAAACTTTAAAACCATAAAAAGAAAAATTTCCTGAAAAGAAATTCAGTATGGCAGTCGTTAGGGCTCCCAAAACAGCTGTTAAAAAAAGTAAAATAACAAAACCCTCAACAGCATCAAATTCCCAGCCGGCAGGTTTTTCTTTTGTTTTTTCTTTTTTATCAGGAGGTGCCATTATTCATTTAAAAACTTTTTACCAATTTCAAATAAAATATTTTCATTGCTGTGAGACGACATTAATTGTATGCCAAGAGGCAAATCTTTTCCATCTATTTTAACAAAACCAGAAGGCAATGATATGGCAGGACAACCGACTATATTTGCCGTTACAGTAAAAATATCGGCCAAGTAATTTTCAAGTGGACTCTTTTTCTCCCCTATTTTCCAAGCTGGAAATGGAGCTGTCGGAGTAAGGACAGCATCAACTTGTTCAAAAGCAGAATCAAATTCGGCCCTAATAATTTTTCTGGCGGCCATAGCTTTGCCATAATAAGAATCATAATAGCCGGAAGAAAGAACATATGTGCCCAAAATAATTCGGCGACGAACTTCGGCGCCAAATCCCTCGCCTCTCGTTTTTTTGTAAACTTCCAAAAGATCATTCCCCTCTTTTCTCAAACCATATTTAACCCCATCATATCTTGCCATATTTGAAGAAACTTCAGCCGGCATAATAATATAATAAACAGCCAAAGATTTATCTATGTTTTTTAATTTTATATCTTTAATTTCAAAACCCAAGTCCTTTAATTTATTTATACTTTCATTAAAATTATCTCTGACATCTTTTGATATTCCTTCTTGCTCTAAAATGTGATAAGGAACCCCTATCTTAAAATTTTCAATTTTCAATTTACAATTTTCAATCTCAGTACTCGTGCTGTCCATTTTATCTTTACCTTTTATAACATTAAAAATAATTTCTGCATCGCTTACTGTTTTAGTAATGGGACCAATCACATCTAAAGACGAACCCATGGCCATTAAACCAAAACGCGAAACGCTTCCATAAGTCGGTTTTAAACCAACCACTCCGCAAAAACTGGCTGGCTCCCGCACAGAACCACCCGTGTCTGAACCAAGGGCCCCAAGAGCCATTTCTGCCACCACAGCGGCGGCAGAACCGCCTGATGAGCCCCCAGCCACTCGAGAAGTATCATATGGATTTTTGGTCACTTCAAAGGCCGAATTTTCTGTTGAACCACCCATGGCAAATTCATCCATATTTACTCTACCCAAAAAAACTACTCTCTCTTTTTTTAATTTTTCAATAACTGTTGCGTCATATGTAGCAGTATAATTTTGCAAAATTTTAGAAGAAGCGCTTGCTTTTTTACCTTTTATTAAAATATTGTCTTTAATTGCTAGGGGTATGCCTGTTAATTCTTTTGAATTTCCAGAATCAATTATTTTCTGTGCCTCTTCTGCCTGTTCCAAAACATCATCATAAACTTCCAAAAAAACATTTAATTCTTTATTTCTTTTTTCAATATTTTCCAAACAACTTTTAGCAAGTTCTTTGGCAGAAATTTGTTTGGTATCCAAAAGTTTTCTGGCTTCTTTAATTGTAAGATTTTTAATTTCCATAATATTTAATACATAATACTTATCCCAGTATCTTCTTGACTTTCAAATAATTTTTTTCTTTATTTGGGAAATTGGCAATAAGTTCTTTGCTGTAAGTGCCGGATTCTGTAGGGTTGGTGTCTTCTCTTAAAACATTAACCTCACCCCGCACTATCGTGTCGCCCTCCCCTTGTTCAGGGGAGGGAATCCTAGAAATTTGCCCTACATATTCAAGTATAGCGTCCATTTCGCCCCTTAAGCTTTCTACTTCTTCGTCTGGTATTTCAATCCTCGCCAAATCAGCCAATTTTTTAATTTCTTCTTTTGATATCATCCCGTAGTAGATTTTGGCAATGTTATAATAACGATTCCGCAGGAATTATTGCCAAAATTCACTACGGGATCATGATTGAATAATAACCTTATTTGATCATTTCTTCAAACTCTTTTTCATTCAAAATTTTAACACCTAATTTTTGAGCATTTTCATATTTACTCCCCGGATTTTGGCCAGCTACAACAAAATCAGTTTCTTTGGAAACGGAACTAGATATATTGCCACCCAACGCTCTTATTTTTCCCTTTGCTTCATCGCGACTCATATTAGATAAAGTGCCAGTCAAAACAAAAGTTTTACTTTCCAATTTTTTACCATAATTCATAATTCCTGATTCATAATTCAAAACTTTTATCTGTTTCAAAAGATTATCCAAAATTTTTATATTTTTTTTATCATCAAACCAATCTATTATTGACTGAGCCACAATAGGTCCTACCCCTTCTATTTTTTCTAACTCTTCTTTTTTTGCTTTTTGAAAATTGAAAATTGAAAATTGAAAATTTTGAGCCAAGAGGTATGCTGTTTCCTCGCCGACATTGGGTATTGATAAAGAAATAATGAGTCGAGATAGTGTTACATTTTTAGCTTTTTCAACTGATGTTAATAAATTATCAACTGATTTTTCAGCAAATCTCGGCAGAGCCAAAAGATCGCCTTTTTTGAGAGTAAAAATATCGTCGTAAGTTGAAATAAGATTGGCATTCAAAAGGGCGTCAATAATTTTGGGTCCCAAATTCTCAATGTCAAAGGCCGACTTTGACACGAAATGATAAAGTCGGCGCTTTTTCTGAATGAAAGAGTTTTTGTTTTTGCATTTCCATGCTGCTTGACCTTCTATTCTTTCTATCTCCCCCCTTTCTCCGCAATCAGAAACAAACTTGGGCCAAACAAAAACTTTTTCTTTACCAATTCTTAAGTCCTTCAAAACAGAAACTATATCAGGAATAACATCCCCCGCTTTTTGCAAAATAACAGTATCGCCTATTCGCACATCAAGTCTTTTTATTTCATCTTCATTATGCAAAGTTGCTCGCGACACGGTTGAGCCAGCCACCAAAACAGGCCTCAGATGAGCCACCGGAGTCAAAACTCCCGTTCGACCAATTTGCAAAACAATATCTTCCACAATCGTGGTTACTTGTTCGGCTTTAAATTTAAAAGCAATGGCAAATCGCGGCGCTTTGCCAGTATAACCTAGCGTCTCTTGATATTTTGTCTCGTTTACTTTTACCACCACCCCATCAATCAAATAATCTTCTTTATCTTTTTTGCCCCCCCACTTTTTCCAAAAATCAATAACTTCTTCTATATTTTGGCACAGTTTAAAATTTTTATTTACTTTGAATCCCAATTCTTGCAAAAATTCTAGTTCTTCTTTTTGTGTTCCTAAGGTCTCACCTTTGGGCCCAAATTTCCTAAGGTGAGACCTTAGGAAAGCCACATCATATATAAACGAATCAAGTTTTCTTTCAGCCACAATTTTGGGATCAAGCTGGCGAATGGTGCCAGCGGCAGCATTTCTTGGATTAGCAAAAAGCGCTTCACCTATTTTTCCCCTCTCTTTATTTAATTTATTAAAACTACTTTTGCCCAACCACACCTCCCCCTCAACAATAATATCAACTGGTTTTAAGAGTTTTAAAGGCACTGAATTTATGGTTTTTATATTATTTGTCACATCTTCGCCGGTAATACCATCGCCTCTGGTAGCCGCTTGCACAAGCACGCCTTTTTTATATTCCAAAACTATTTTTAACCCGTCTATTTTTAACTCACAGGTGTATTCAATGTTTTTTTCATTTTTTAAAAACCTTTTAACCCTTTTATCAAAGTCCAGCATATCTTCTTCGGAAAAAGCATCGTTAAAAGACCACTGAGAAATTTTGTGTTCTACTTTTTTAAATTCTTTTAATGGCTCGCCTCCCACTCTTTGAGTCGGCGAATCAGAAGTAATCAGTTCCGGATATTTTTCTTCAAGTTCAATTAGTTCCTTTATTAAAGAATCATAAGCCGAATCTTCTATTTCAGGTTTATCCAAAACATAATAGAGATGGTTATGTTTCTCTATGATTTTATGCAGATTTTCAACTCTTTGTTTGATTTTATTCGTTGCCATTCGTATTTTCATTCGTTATTTCGTATTAATATGTTACTTCAATCCCTCTCTCAACTCTTCTGGGGCTAGAAGTGTCGCAAGTATTATAGCCACGAGAATATATGTAAGTCCAAAGCCTTGAGCCAACATAATATTTAGTAACCGTCACAACAGCGCAATGGGGTACTTGGTTTGATCCTTGATTCATAACAAAACCAAATCTGCTGGTGGGATTTGTATCGCCCCCATTACCAATAAATGAATTGGTAGTAGTACCTGTTATGGGCAAACCAGTTGATATTGATAGACCTCCACAGGTTATTGTTCTTGGTGTCCCTTCACTTGAAGTGGCAAAGGCACTTATGTATGTTGTTGGTGGAATTAAATATTTAGAATCCCAATATTCAGCGCATTCTATGCCGGCATCAGCTGCATAAAAGGCAAACTGAGAATCCCGGCCAGAAGAAGCAAATATGGTACCCTTTAAAACAATATTCGTAACGGCAAAACTTATAAAAAGCAAAATGCCCATAACAGTTACAGCAATAAACAAAGTCATTCCTGCCTGTTTTCCAGAATTGAAAATTGAAAATTGAAAATTGAAAATTTTTTTGATCATATCCAATTAAATAAAAGTGTTTTGGCTTTAAAATCTCTGGTTATTATGCCTTTGGTCCAAGAAATTTTAACAATAACAGCTATTTCATCTGCACTAATAAATTCAATTTGTATTTCTCTTTTGAAATTTGTTGTGTTACCAATGTAACCATATAAAAAATTCGAATCTTGCTTCAAAACAGGGCAGGAATCCCAGGCGTCGCCACAAAATGTTAAAGAATTATCAATAGCATCTGCCCGACACACTTTACCAAACGGGCAATTTGTAGCATCTGTTATTCCAGACAACCAATTATTACTTCCCCCGCCTAATCTAGAAAGCTGATTGGTGTCTCTTTTATTTCTTATTATTTCCACCGCCTCTTGGGCTAAGTAGAAAGCTTTGACTTCATCTTTGGCTATAATGGCTTGAGAAAGCCCTTGTTGCACCGCCGAAAAAACTCCCGCCACGGAAAGAGACAAAATGGCTATTGCCACTATTGATTCAAGTACTGTAAATCCTTTATTTTTCATGGATTAAAATCAAGTTTTCTTTGGGACATTAAAGTTTGTATTGAAAAAGTCGTTTGAGTAGTCGGCCTACTACCCACATAACCTTTTATGACAGCCAAAACATATGGTTGGGCATTATCTGAAGTGCTGGTGTTAAAAACATAAAATCTTAAATATTCTATTTTTGTGTCTGATGAAGTGATGGTCAACATACCGCTATCACTGCAATTTGTGTTTCCATTTTCAGATTTTTTGATTTCGGTACCGCAAAGACGATAAATTATTCTACCACCTTTAAAAGTAACAGAGAGAGAATTATCTCCAGAGGAACAATCATTTACACTGGAAATATTAGACGAGGCGCCACAATAATAATTACTCCCAAATCTGACCACTCTGGCCATATTCTCAATAGCTAAATTTAGGTTATCTACCACCGTTTTGGTTGATTGAGCTTTCCTATTAGCGTCAAAAATAGTTAGAATGGCTCCCAACGAAATAAAAGCCACTAAAGTAAAAAGGGCTATGGCTATAATCAGCTCCACCAAAGTAAACCCCCGCTTCGCGGAATTGAAAATTGAAAATTGAAAATTGAAAATTTTGTTTATCATTGTGTTATATAAACTTGGCCGTTGGTTTCCACTATTACTTTAGAAAGTTTACCATTTGGAGAACGCAAAGATATGGTTGCTGGGGGAGCAATACTACCGCCTGGGGGATTACCACCATTATTTAAAAATACCACGCTTGCCTTAGGATCTGGGCGGAAAAAAGAGATGTCTACTTGAAATATAGGGGGTCCACAATTTGATCCGCCATTATTGCTACAAATATTATTTATAGTTACTCCCCTAGTAAATAATTTAGTTTCAATCGCCTCTCCCGAATCATATTTTTTATTAATGTTTTTATCAGCAAAAAATATGTATTGATTAGAGGCGCTTTTATCTAGATGTATACCATAACCTGTATTGAACTTGTCTCCTGTGCCAGCTGTATATTCTTTCACCCCTAAACTATAAATCTGGGCTTGGCGGATCATTAGAGCCAATTCGTAAGCTTGAGTATTAACAGCTAGTTGATCACTCCATTTACTTTGTTGAACAACAAGAGCCGTTGTTATTATTGTGGCTATAGTCATAACAACAATAAGTTCAATGAGAGTAAAACCCCGTTTCGCGGAAATTTTCAATTTACAATTTTCAATTTTCAATTTAGAATAATTCATGAATTTTAAAAATATCCAAACTTAAACAAAAACTGATCACGATTCCTAGGGACAAGAAAGGTCCAAATGGGATCTCGGACTTAATTGTAAGATTATTTTTAAGCAGAGGCAAATTTATATGAGGTACAATTTTTTTTAAAAAGAGAGCTATCAGAGAAAAAGCCGCTCCTATCCAAAAAGCCAAAACAACGGCCGACAAACCTTGAGCAAAACCGAGAAAAAATCCCAAAACGGCAATATATTTAACATCGCCAAAACCTAGCCAACGGCCCTTTGAAATTAAAAATATTAAAAGAAATGGCGTGGCGAGAATAATACCGGAAAGAAAAGAATGTATTATGGGAGATGTATTAAGTATTATGGAAAGAAAAGAAAGGACAAAAAGAGAAATTAGGAAAGAATCTGGAATAATGAAGTGTTTTAAGTCATAAACAGAAATTAAAAGTATAATAGCGAAAATAGAAAGAAGAATAAAAAAATAAGTTAAATTGAAAATTGAAAATTGAAAATTGAAAATTTGAGCTTTTGAGGCAACGAAAAAAGCGAGTATGCCCATTAAAATTTCTGTAATAAATACTTCTGCTGGGATTTTTGATTGACAATATCGGCATCTGCCACCCAAAGAAAGAAAAGAAAAAATGGGAATTAAATCTTTTTTTGAAAGCTGAGTATTACACGAAAAACAAACTGACCGCCCCTTTAAAAAAGGCAAACCTGTATTATATCTGCTGGCAATCACAGAAATAAAACTCCCCAAAGCCGTGCCAATTAAAAATATAATTATTCCAAAAATATATTGCATTTATTAAATAATAACCCAGTAGTAGATTTTGGCATAGCACTGAAAGTGCAAAGCAAAGCAATGCCAAAATTCACTACTGGGATAACACAAAAGCGCCCCAAATAAGGAGCGCTTTTGTTAAACAAACTTTATAGAATGATTACGATGCAGGACAACCATTAGCAGTTCCGGCACCAGTGACTTGTTTTGAAACTCCAAGCGAATCAACACACCATTTAGCACCAGCGGGACTACTAGTCCCGGGAAGTAAGGCTGTGACAGAATAACTGTCGGCATCAGAAAGACATGCTACGGTTGCACCAGTAGGATAATTGGTTTGTAGCAAATACGATGCCATTGGCTCACCAGCTGTACACAGACCTGTGTAGCTAGGTGTCGCCTGTGCGTCGTAGAACAACTCAGCGGCGGCACGCAAGCCAGCCAACTGAGCCTTTACTTTGGCATCATTACCTCTGCCTCGAGCTGTATTTAGGGAGGCCAAAACAACAGAAGACAAAATACCAATGATGGCAATGACCACCAAAAGTTCAATAAGTGTAAAACCTTTTTTTGATTTAAACATAATTTTTAATAATTTTAATAATTAACTAAACATTTCTCTCTCGAGAGAGAAGCTTGATAACTATCGACCTTATTTTAATGTCTTTCAAGCTTTAATATATTATAAGCAATATAAAATTTTTAAGTAAATTAAAGTGTGGATATCTATTAAGGACACGCCGTACCGGAAGTGGGCGTCCCTGTATATAATTTTGAAACGCCTCTGCTATCAATACACCAATAATCATTACCAGAATAAAGAGTAACCTTAACGGCAAAGACCGAATCGCTAGAACCACAAAATACTTGGACAAAAGAAGGCAAACTAGCCGGATCAATAAGACGCCCCGGAGCACCGTTTACTGGATCCATATTATTAAATATGCCTGCCGTGCAAACTGATACTGCTGGACCATAACCAGTGGGAAATTGATTGGTATAATAAACATCAGCCGCCGTGCGAAAACTTGTCAACTGTTGTTTTATTTTTGAATCATAAGCTCGAGCTCGAGAACTAGAAACACTACTCAAAATAATAGTAGTCAAAACGCCCACAATGGTGATTACAATCAACAATTCAATCAGAGAAAAACCCCCACTTCTTTTTTTTAATTTTTTAATCATGACGCAGATGAAGCTATATTATAAATCGGCATCAAAACCGAAGCAAGCAAAACGCCGACGCCGAGACCGAGAGCCACAATCATAACCGGCTCAATCATACTGACCAAAGTATCAACCGCATTCATCACTTCTCTTTGATAAAATTTGGACATAGTTTTAAGTATGTTACCCAGCTCCCCCGATTCTTCTCCAACTTTTATCATTTGGGTCAACATACCCGGTATTTCTTCTCTGTCCGATAAGGCCACGGAGAGAGCTTGTCCCGCCTTAACTTTAATCAAAGCCTGATTCAAAGCTTCTTTATAAATTTCATTATCTATAACCGAAGATGTCACCTCAATGGCTTTTAACATTGGAATACCGGAAAGAATCATGGTACTCATATTGTCAGAGAAACGGGAAAGATAAAGCTTGCGATATAAATCGCCGACATAAGGAATATATAATCTCATATTTGAAATTTGTCTTTTGCCTTCTTCGGTTCTAGCATACCAAATTAAGCCGGCAATGCCCCCAATTAATACCACCAACATCAACACCCAATTTTTGACAAACAAATCACTGATCCAAAAAACCATTTTGGTATAAAAAGGAATTTCTTGACCGGAATCTTTTATAATGACGCCAATTTTGGGTACAATAACAGTGAACATTAAAACCATAACCGAAATAAAAGTGAAAATAACAAAAGCAGGATAAATAAGAGCATTTTTGGTTTTGGATAATATTTCATAAGTTCTGTCCATATAATCAGCCAGATATGAGAATGATTGGTCAATGTGCCCCGACTCCTCCCCCGCCCTGACCATATTGACATAAAAGTCCGAAAAAATATCGGGGTGTTTAGAAAGAGCAGCCGAAATAGAAGAACCTCCCTGCAAATCATCAACAACTTGAAGAAGATGTTTTCTCAAAATATGATTTTCGGCTTCGGCACCCACCAACTTAAAAATTCTCAAAGCAGAAACCTGCGACTCAAAAAGAGTAGATAGTTGTCTAGAAAGAATGACAACTTCTTTATTTGAGACCTTGTTTAAAAAAGGAATTTTTCTTAAAATATCATCACTGTTTTCTTCTTTAAGTTTAATATTTGAAACAACCAGTCCTCTTCTTTGCAAAGAAACTATGGCTATGTCATTACTAAAAGCTTCTATTTCTCCCTCTTCTCTCTGCCCTTCTTTATTTACCGCTTTATATAAAAAAATCATAATTTTATTTTATTGTAAATAACGAAGCACTAACATCACTTGCTAACAGTTTATCTCCTTTATAATCAGAATCAAAATTCTTTGCGGTTTCACTATTTATAAGATATCCATTTATATATCTAGTAAGACGATTGTCCATTGTTCCTTCAACGCAATTCTCTTTTTCAGAAGTACAAAAAGGGTGTCTGCTTAAAATAAGAATGCGGTATTGTCCGGCCGGTGTTGGCGAAATAATTGAGTCTATTCCAGCATCATGAATAAGATTTTCTATATTCCAAAAAAATTTATTATAACCAACATCAACTTTCCCAATATGCCCCACAAGGGTGTTGTCTGAATTTAATAAGTATAATTCTATTAAGTCTTGAGAGGTAGTTTGATTTTTAAAATTTTTGCCAATTTTATATTCGATAGTTATTAACTGATTCTGGTTAAAAATTTCTCCGCCGTTTGGATATATGAGATTAAGATTATCTTCATCTATTAAGGTTGGGGGTTGCTGTGTGATCTTTTGCTCATAATTTTTTACAAAAACATTTTCTGGAACCTTTGTTAAAACTGGGTAAAAGTTTAGGTTTTGACCATTACGAATTACACTTGTTGAATAGGTAGTAATTTCGTAATTTTTATTTCCATATTGTCCAACGAAATCTTGCCATTCAGATAATGAAAATGTCGTTGTACTTTTAAATACTTTTTCTAAAGAAAATTTATTACTAGAAAACTTAAAAAGCACAATGTGCGTATTTCCATCATCTCCAAATTGAACAAACATTCTTTGATTACCTATAAATTGAACTTTATCAGGAAAACGCCATACTCCCTTGGCGTTTTCTTCTTTATTATCATAAACAGGACGAAACGGGACAAGTGTTTGAATAGATTGCCAATCATTTTGTAAATTCACCATTTCATCTTTTAAAGTTGACTTTTGAAAAAAGTCTTTAATTTCTTGCCATAAAATATCAAAAGTTGGTCTTGCTGTAGCTGTAAATTTGCTATCAGGATTGTTCTTTTCAGTTGGAGAAAAAGCACCAGATTGCCACACTGCTTGACAATAATATCTATGAAATGCTAGAAGATTAATATCCATTTTCTCCATTATACAACTTGATTTAACGGTCTTATTATTATTTTTTGATTTTATATTCACCAAATAACCAAGTTGTACTCCTTCTGGAAGATAATCCCACTCATAACTCTCATTGTAATTAGCTTCGGCGCCTTGCCATCCTAGCCCCTCAATATTTACAACAGTATTTGGATCAATTTTTATTGGACGAAAATAGTAAAGTAAAAAACTTACCACTAAAATAATAGCCACAAAAAACACTATTAGTATTATTTTTTTTGTTAAACTGAGTTTTTGGTAAATACTATAAATCATTTCTTTTTTCTTTGTGTTAAATTATATCATAAACTGAATCTTTTGAGTTTTCCACATTATCTCTTGACTTTTTTTACTACTTTGCTAGTATATGGACATCATTCGCAAATCGCCACGCTTCGTGGCGATTTGTATTATGGATCTTTCTTTATCCTCATTTTCCAACTATTAATTTCCACAAAATAAACTTTTCCCTTATTACTTTTAATTAAATTCTTGAGCTTTGTAGAAAATCTTTTTGTTAAAATTCCTGGTTTTTTAACCCCAGCATTTGACGAAATAATATAAACTTTCGTTCCTTTTTCTAAGACTTTTTTTATCAAATATTCAAAATCTCCATCACCAGTAAATATTAAAAACTCTTTATCTGGTCCGGCCTCTTCCATAGCATCCACGGTCAAATCAACATCACAATTTGATTTACTATTGTAGCCCATATCAACAACTTCAACATTTTCTTTTCCGCAGTGAATACATTTTAAGTGAATAGTTTTATCAGGTTTTTTGTATGCATAAACAGTCTTTGATCTGACAATGCAACCACTTTGTGATAACGATTCAAATTCTTTTGCTGTTTCAGAATCACCCTCGTTTATTCCAGAATAAAAAAATATTTTTTTACATTTCCATTTTTCATTCAAATATTTGCAAAGTTTGTGCCAATCAGTTATAAAACCAAGTAATTTTTGGGTTGTGCTGACTGTGTTTTGAACATCAACAAAAGCATATCTTTCTGTCGTATCGTTTAATTTCATTGAAAAAATTATATTTATACTAAAAAGTATATCATAAAATTTATGTAAATTTAATTTGTGGGGATTACAAAACAAAAAACCGCCCTGGCATCCTCGCGGACACCAGAGCAGTTTGCAACTAAAGTTGCAGATTCAGAACTTCTTACGACGCCCGCGATAGCCGGCAACGAAACAACCCCAGCAAAACTAGACCACCTCCGGTCAAAAACAAATTCAGAGGTTCCGGCACGGCGCCGGCGTTGAAGCTTGGATCGGGGTAACTCTCCTGAGAGAAGTTACTCCACGAACTCCCGCTTCCTCCACTCGCCCAGCTCGTATTGTTAAAAGACGAACTCCCGCCGAGCCAGTTTGCTCCGCCGGCGTTTTTGAAGAAGTTATCCCAGCTTTCACTGGAATTTCCCCACGCTCAGGTAGTGAGGGTGATCGTGGTCCAATCGGACCAGAGCGACACACCCGACCCCCACTGGCCCAGCGAATAATACGAGCCGGAGGAAAAATAATCCTCCCACCAGTCGACCCCGTTGCCGGAGCCATACCTATAGTCGTCCGAAAAACTGAACGAGCTCGTTTCCGCCAACCCAAAGTTGGCGATGCCCTGCCACCAGCCGGACGATTCCGTGCCGGCGTACTCGTTGTTGTCGTTTTGGTTTTTGGTGGCACTTTGCCACCTAGATTCCAGTGTGCGACCCGGCTCGCTATAAAACATAGAGCCGGAACCAGAAGTCGTAGTCGTCGAGGTGTTGAAATTGTTATACAAACATCCAACGACCGAGTTGGGCCCGCAGGGCAGACCGAGGTCATACACCGGGCTAGCGACGCAAAGCGACGCCAACAAAAACATGGCAAAGAACATCTTGAAATTGGTCATAGAATCCTCCCTTGGATTCATATATAGTTTAGCATACTCAATCCAAAAAGTCAAGCAAAAACAGCTTTATTGGTCCCAATCCCAAAATACCCTTATTTTAAGGCATTTTCTTAAAGTATTACTCCGAGTTAGAATTTTTATGTTTAGTTTGGCTCATAATTTTATGCTAAAATAATATCATGAAAGAAAACCAAGAACAAATTGATTACTGCAATATTTTAACTGCAAATACAAGAGAAGTCTATGACAAAATTGGTTCTATTTTTTGTCCGTGTTTGAAAGAAAATGTAACTTTTAATGCAAAAGGATTCCATCACCTCTTATACGAACCAATTGGCACACCCAGAGATATAAAAGAAAGAATTCACAAACTCATATTATTTCCCCTAGCCGTTCCGGTTATAAAAAATGCCAAAAAAGTTGATGAGGAAAGAATGATGATTTTACCAAGTAGGAAAAAATCATTAGCTCCTAAAAAAGCAAAATACATAGCACTTGTGGCGATGGTCGGAAAAAACAGAAATGTAAAAGTAAAAGTTATATTGTTAAAAGTGGGTAATGGAAAACTTATTTTTTGGAGCATTATGCGTTTAACCAAAAGCAAAAATAACCATCAAAAAACACCTGAAAATTAAGGTGTTCTTTGGTGTGCCTGCTTTTCGGCTTAGGAAATTCCTTATCCGAACAAGGCTTACGCCCACAAGCACACTAGTAGTATACACATTTGAAATAAAAAAGCAAGGGTTGGGGATTAGAATTATAATAATTTTTCCAGAGATTTAGGGTCGGTGGAGTAAAGGTAGGCGTTTTCAACGCTAA